>OLJD01000201.1_pt1 | contig 17993 bp, 19 predicted proteins | sample 1601441 | NCBI WGS metagenome assembly OLJD01 (sample SAMN04436853, study PRJEB24849) | human gut metagenome | biome: human gut; feature: NICU; material: stool | host: Homo sapiens | place: USA: Saint Louis, MO | collected 2011-10-01 | reverse complement strand
ATTTTAGTAATTATATTTAAATTTTTGAGGATAATTTTTTTTAATTCAGGAAAATGTTTCTAATGTTAGCTTATTTACTACGATTTTAAGAAAGGAGGATTATGTTAGGTGATATAGCAAAGACATCCTTGGTTTTATTGATTTTTATAGCTATTTTTGTACTAATTAGTCAAATAATAAGCCACAGAAATCTTAAAAAGAAAAAGAAATATTTTGAAAGCTTACACAAAAATCTTAAACCTGGCAAGGAAGTTATGTTAACTGATGGTATTTATGGAAAAATTGTTTCTTTGAAAGAAGATTACGCTATCATCAAAATTGCCAAGGATGTTGAAATTAAAGTTAGCCGTTACTCTATCAGTGAAATATTAAATTAATTTGAAAGGAAGTTTTATTATGCCTAATATTGTTCTAACTAGAATAGATAATAGACTTTTACACGGACAAGTTGCTACTCAATGGACAAAAGTCATTGGTGCAAACCTTATACTCGTTGCAAACGATGATGTTGCAAATAATAAAATGAGACAAAATCTTATGACTATGGCTGCTCCGAGTGGTGTTGCTACTAGATTTTGGACTCTACAAAAGACAATTGATACTATACACAAAGCTGCAGATAGACAAAAAATCTTCATTATATGTGAAAACCCAAAAGATGTTTTAACTCTTGTTGAAGGTGGTGTTCCAATTAAAGATCTTAATATAGGAAATATGCATATGGCAGAAGGTAAAAGACAAGTCGCAGGAGTTGTCGCAGTAGATGATTCTGATGTAGAAGCTTTTAAAAAACTTAAAGATAAAGGTGTAAATCTTGAAATCAGAAAGGTTCCTACAGAATCACCAGAAGATATTAATAAATTGTTTTCATAAAAACCTAGGAGGATTATATGAACTTTAATATAATACAAATAATTTTAATTTTTCTAGTTACTTTTGTTGTAGCTATCGACCAATTTTCTTTCCTAGAATCATTATATCAGCCTATAATTACAGGTCCTGTTATCGGAGCTATCTTAGGAGATCTTCATACAGGACTTATAGTTGGAGCTACTTATCAATTAATGACAATAGGAAATATGCCCGTAGGTGGAGCTCAACCTCCAAACGCAGTTATCGGAGGAATAGTTTCTGTTATTTTTGCTATTACTTCAGGACTTGATCCTAATGCAGCCGTAGCTGCAGCAATTCCTTTTGCTCTTTTAGGTCAATATGGAGTTACAATCATATTTACTTTGATGAGCCCAGTTATGTCAAAGGCTGATCAATATGCAAAAGAAGCTAATACTAAAGGCATTGAAAAAATAAATTATTTAGCAATGGCATTAATTGGTACTATTTTTGGCATTATAGTAGTTTTATTCTTTATAGCAGGATCTTCATTTGGAGCTAAACTTGCAGCTATGATTCCAGAAACTCTTATGCATGGACTTGGTGTAGCTGGTGGTATGATGAAATTTGTAGGTTTTGCAGTTTTATTAAGACTTATGGTTTCTAGAGATCTTTGGGGATTTTTCTTTATTGGATTTGCCCTTGCTGTTATTGTAATGGCTAACGAATCTCTATCTGGTTCAGCTTTACTAATAATTTCCTTAATAGGTTTTGCTCTTGCTTTCTGGGATTATCAAATTCATTTAGGTTTAAAGAATGTAAGTGCCACAGCAAATTTTGAAGGAGGAGAAGAAGATGGAATATAATGATATGAATTCTTATAATGATACCAATCCTAGTCAAAAGCTAGATAAAAAAACATTGAACAAGATGGTATGGAGATCTTTATTTCTTCAAGCATCTTTTAACTACGAAAGAATGCAAGCTGGTGGATGGTTATATTCAATTTTGCCAGGTCTTGAAAAAATTCACACAAATAAGGAAGACCTTTCTAAGTCAATGACCCACAACCTAGAGTTTTTTAATACCCATCCTTTCCTTATTACATTTGTTATGGGAATAATTCTTTCACTAGAAGAAAATAAAGTAGAAATCCCAACAATAAGAGCCGTAAGAGTTGCAGCTATGGGACCTTTGGGTGGAATTGGAGATGCCTTATTCTGGTTTACCCTTGTACCAATCGTTGCTGGTATTTCTTCAAATATGGCCTTGCAGGGCTCAATTGCAGGTCCTATACTTTTCTTTGTAGTATTTAATATATGCCAATTTGCTTTAAGATTTTGGTTGATGAATTGGTCCTATAAGATGGGCGAATCTGCTATTGATGTTTTAACGCAAAACGCTAAGGAATTTACTAGAGCTGCATCAATTCTTGGAGTATTAGTTGTAGGTGCTTTAGTAAGTGTATATGGAGATACATCAATTGCACTTGAAGTAGATAATGGTACAACTAATGAACCAGTCTTAGTGGATACAGTTGTTAATAATAAAGAATTATCAGAATATGATGACTTATTATACAAAGACAAAGATAAAAAAGAATTAAACGATGGAGCAGTTATAAGAGATTTGGGAAATGGAAAATCTGAAATTGAATTTAATACTTATGAAGAACAACCTGTAAAAGTAAAAATTCAAGAAGTTTTAGATGGAATAATTCCAGATCTTGTACCTCTAGCTATAACTTTGTTGCTATTTTTCTTGTTGACTAAGAGAAAATGGACTCCTATTAAATGTATTGCCTTTTTATTAGTACTCGGAGTTGTTGGTGCCTATATAGGAGTATTTTAATGACAAATGCAGTTATAGCAACAAGTCACGCATCTCTTGCCAGCGGAGTTTATTCCGCTGTTAAGATGATTGCTGGTGAATTTGAAAATGTAGTAATTCAAGAATTTAAAGAAAATGATAATCTTGATGACTTTGATGAAAAATTAAAAGAAAATTACAAATCATTAAAAGATTATGAGAATGTTATAGTTCTTGCTGACCTTGCAGGAGGAACTCCTTTTAATAGGTCTGTTATGACTCTGGGAGATTATAAAAATGTGAGAGTTATTGCAGGATTAAATTTTGCAAGTCTTTATCAAGCTTTAAATTCTTCTGGAAATCTTGATGATTGTGTTGAAGAAATTATAGATACTGGAAAAGAATCTATTATAGCTTATCAAAATGAAGTCGAAGTTGATAACGATGATTTTGATGATGGAATATAAAAATCTATTATGACTTTAATTAATAACCTAGTTTCAAAAAATAATCTTAATTTTTTAATAAGGTCATAATTCACTTAAATTTTTTCAAAAAAATAGGTGTTAGCATTTTATATTGCTAACACCTATTTTTTATATTTTATTTTTGGTATTTTTTCTCACCATTTAAATAAGTTTCTTTTAAATTTAAATCATAATCTAAAAGTATAAAGTCTGCATCATAACCTACTTTTATTTTTCCGCAAACATCATCTATTCCTACGGATTTTGCAGGTACTAATGATGCCATTTGTACTGCTTCAAAAATATCTACTATATCCCAATCAACCACATTTTGAACTGCTTCTTTTAATTTTAAAATTGATCCTGCTAATGATCCTGATTCAAGTCTTGCTGTTCCATTTTCTACTTTTACTGGAAATTCTCCAAGTTTATATGATCCTTCTGGCATTCCTCCTGCCATCATACAATCTGTTATTAGGGCAATTTTATCGTAGCCTTTTTTGTTTATCAAAATTTCTGCAGCAGCTGGATTTACATGATGACCATCACAAATTAATTCTGATATTGCATCTGAATTCATAGCAGCTCCTACCATACCAGGATTTCTGTGGTGAAGTCCACTCATTCCGTTATATGTGTGAACAAATATATTTGCTCCATGATCTACTGCTTTTATAGCCTCATCATAAGATGCATCAGAATGACCAAGGGCAACAGAAACTCCCATGGCATTTGCTTTTTTTATAAATTCTTCTGATCCGGCCCTTTCTGGAGCAATGGCGATTTTATTTACAAGTCCTTTTGATAATTCTTTCCATTTTTTCAATTTTTCTATATCAGGATCGGACATATATTTTTCATTTTGAGCGCCCTTATATTTTTCTGTAAAAAATGGACCTTCCAAAAATATTCCCCTAACTTTTGCACCCTTTACATCTTTATATTCTTCTCCAACTACTTTAACAGCTTCATTCAATCTATTGGTTGAATCTGTAAGAGTTGTTGGTAAAAATGATGTTACTCCTGTTTCAAGTAAACCCCTTGAAATTATATCCAAAGCTCCTTTTTTGGCATTCATTATATCCTCATTTTTATATCCGTGAATATGGGTGTCCACAAGTCCTGGAGCTAAAATTCCTTCCAAATAAGTGAAATTTTCTGGCTCATTTTTAGAAAGTGATTTTACTTTTCCATCTTCCACTTCTACAAATAAATCCTTTTCAATTTTATCTTCTAATATTACATAATCTGCTTTGTAAATCATAAATTCTCCTTTTCTTTTCTACTTTTACAATACCGAATCAAAGGTATTTTTCAATTTATTTTCTTTGAAAAAGTATTTTAGAATCTAGTTTCAATGTAGACTTTTATATAAATCAAAAAAGACGGGAAATATCCCGCCTTCTTACATTTTATAGTCTTGATTTTCTTTTCTATCTGCTTCTATTTTTTCCATTTTTTCTATTTTTTTCAATTATCTTCTTGGCAATTTTATTTCTTCTTTCACTCATCTTAAATGATACTACACTTCTTAGTAACTTTGGATTGAAGGATTTCTTCTTTTTATAAAAATTATCCACTCTTTGAGTCATTCTTTCTTGAAAGTTTTCTTCAATTTCATCTAGTTCTTTTTGGAAATTAGTTAAGTTTATTACTGTGAGTGTTAAATCTGATGAATGAATTCCTATCAAAATAAAAGGTAGAATTATAACTAAAATTTCTGGCAAAAGAAAATACAAATCCTCTGCCATAGGAATTAAATAATTCATAACTAAAATTGCCGCAAGTCCAAATCCAATAGAAGTTGGAACTGATGTTCTCCCATTTAAATTTAAGGGAACATCTGTATAATCCCACCATCTTGCATGAAATAGTTTTTCAAGAATATATGATGTAGGATATTCCAAAATCATGGAAACTATAAAACCAACAATAAAAATTTGTAACGAAGAAAGTCTTTCAAGTATTCCTTCATTTACTAAATCATAAGCAAAAAGAGCAAAAATAGAACCAAAACCATAAATTGGACAAAGTGGCCCGTACAAAAATCCTCGATTTTGCCATTTTTGATTTTGAGCTGTGCAATAAATACTTTCCCAAACCCATCCCAAAAGAGCAAAGAAAAAATAAAAAATTATATATCTATTAATTATCATAAATCACCTATTTCTAAATTTTTAATTCTTTTACTAATATTATAAGCTATTTTAATAAATAATAAAAATTTATGAGTGATTTTCCTCAAAATTTTAAAACACTAATTATTATCATTTGGGTAAAAGTATAAGGAGGTGAATTATGAAAATAGTTATAATAGGAGCAGTTGCAGCAGGAGCAACTTGTGCAACCAATTTAAGAAAACTTTCAGATGAAAACGAAATAATTTTACTTGAAAAAGGTAGGGACACTTCTTTTAAAAATTGCGAAATTCCATATTATCTTTCCTATATGGTAGAAGATAAGGAAGATTTGATAGCAAGGAGACCAGAAGAATTTAAGAAAAAAAACAATATAGATGCTAGAAATTTTTCAGAAGTTGTAAAAATAAATAGAAACGAGAAATTTGTAGAAGTTAAAGATTTAAAGGAAAATAAATCCTACAAAGAATCCTACGACAAATTAGTCATAGCAACAGGAGCATCTCCTTTTATTCCAGATTCTATTAAAGGCTTGGATAAAAAAAGAAAAAATGTCTTTAAGGTTGAAAATGTAGTAGACGTTGAAAATATTAGAAAATATATTAAAGAAAATAAGGCAAAAAAAGTCATTGTAAATGGTGCAGGTTTTATAGGAATTGAAAGTGCAGAAAACCTAAATGAGCTTGACCTTGATGTTTCTCTTGTAGTAAGAAGTAGGGTTTTGGGAAATATTGATGAAGAATTGGCTGGATTTGTAGAAGAAAATATTTCTGAGCATATAAATTTAATAAAAAATGACGAAATCATTGAAGTAAAAGATAAAACTTTAATCTTAAAAAGCGGAAAAGAAATCTCCTATGACCTTTTAATCAATGCCATTGGAGTAAGACCAAACTCTAAAATTGCAGATCATGCTGGTCTTAAACTTACCAAATCTAATGCAATAGAAACCGACAGAAATTTAAAAACAAATGACCCAGATATTTATGCCATTGGAGATGTAATAGAAGTTTATAATAAAATTACAAGAACAAAATCAAAATTAAATCTAGCATGGCCAGCTCACAGACAGGCAAAATTTGTAGCAAAGCATATAATGGGAAAAGCCAAAAAATCCCCATCATTTATAGGATCATTTGCTCTAAGATCATTTGATATGAATATTGGCTCAACAGGTCTTAGCAAAAAACAATTGGATATGGCAAAAATCCCTTACAAATCAACCCTAATTACCCACAACGATTCAGTAAATATACTTCCATATTCAAAACCTATGAATATGAAAATTTCCTTTGATCCCTACACAGGAAAAATTTATGGCTTTCAAGCAGTAGGAGAGGGCGATATAGTAAAAAGAGCCGATATAGTGGCAGGCTTAATTGGAATTGGAGCAGATATTTATGATTTATATGATACAGAAATATCCTACCAACCAATATTTTCTACCCCAGAAGATGCCCTAAACACCCTTGCAAGCCAGGCCATAGATATCTTTGAAGGAAAGATAAAAAATATAGAAATTCCAGAATTAGAAAAGAAAAAGGATGAATTTATTATAGTTGATGTAAGAGATAAAGAAAAATTTGAAATTTCTCACATAAAAAATGCAATAAATATTCCTACAAATAAAATAAATCCCGATGATTTTAAAAATAAAAACAAATACCTAATCTATTGTCAAAGTGGAATAATGGCAAAATCTGTTGTAAATAATTTACAAAAACAAGGCTTAGATAATATATACTACCTAGAAGGATCAATGAATTATCTTGAAAAATACCAAAAAACCATGGGAGTTCATATTTTAGAATAAAAAAACACTACTATGTATTTAAGGTGACCCCATAAAGTTGGACCTAATACCAGAGTTAGAAATAAACTAGAAAAACATAAATTGAAAGCGAAAACAGTTTTTGTTTAGGTTAAAAAGGAGATTGAAACAAACCCTAAACAAAAACAGATAATAAGCCCAAATAGAAAGGAAAAAAATTATGGGAAAAATAAGTATTTTCTTATCTTCCATTTTTATACTTTTGGGGACAAGCTTTTTCTTAATTCAAGACAATGTTTTAGCAGAAAGCTTAACAAACACAGAAATAGCTAAAAATATATTAATCGAAAATGGATATCCTAATTTAAAAGCAGAAGAAGATTTAGAAGATATGATAATTCAAGATGAAGGTGGACTAAATTATGAAGTTTAATTCAAAAACAAAAAAAATTTTTATCGGTATCATACTCACAACAATCTTAGCTCTTTTGTACTATCAAAAAAATAAGGATCCTTGGTTTTTATACCTCATTATCCCACTTTGTGTATTAGGGATTCTATTGAATTATTGCTTTTATAAATAAAAAACACGGTCAAAAACTCACATTGATAGGTTTTTGACCGTGTTTTACTTGTATAATTTTTCTTTAAAGAATATATTTGATAGCTCCTTTTAAAACAAAAACAGGAGCATCCCTTTTATCATAAGGAATTTAATCAGAAATTCATAAGGGGTAAGACCCAATAATTTTCCTTTGAACATTTTACCATCAATAAAGGCTATTTTTACTTCTTGTCCAAATTTTTTGGGGGGGGCAGTTTAATTAATTACTAGTGTTTTTTTCCGTCTTTTTTATATTTTCATCCAAATTTTTATCAGATTTATTTATTTTTTTAACTCTTACAATTTTTATCCTAGTTTCTTCTATATAAAGGATTTTAAATTCATAATCCTTATAAATTACAGCTTGGTCGCAATCATCATCTGGGATAAAGCCTAATTTATCGATTATAAAACCACCAACTGTATCATATTGGTCGTTTTCCTCGTCTATATCAAGACCCAATATATCATTTAAGTCCCTAATGGAAGTTGAACCCTTTACTATATAAGATCCCTTTGTCGACGTTCTAATATCTGGAAGGTCCTTGTCAAAAGTATCATCCATATCACCAACAATTTCTTCAACTAAGTCTTCCATGGTTACAAGACCCGAAAATCCACCATACTCATCAATTAAAATTGCCATATGTGTATGGTCTTTTTGCATTTGAGAAAATAATTTGTCGGTTTCAATTTTTTCTGGTACAAAAAATGCTGGTTTTATCAATTTTCTTATATCAACACTTGCTATTCCAACATCTATGGCCTCTAAAAGATAATCTTTTGTATAAATTATTCCAAGAATATTATCGACTTCATCATCATAGACCGGAATTCTTGAATGTTTTAATTTAATAAATTCATCCAAATATTTCCTATCCCTATCTTTTATGTCAATCATAAATACTTCAGGCCTTGCTGTCATTATTTCTTCAGCCCACACATCATCAAATTCCATAATCGAATTAATCATTTTTGATTCCAAAGGTCTCAAAACTCCTTGGTCTTCTCCGACTTGGACAATTGATTTTATTTGTTCAGCTGTAACTTCTTTTTCAATAGCCTTAGATTCTATTCCAAAAATATTCATAATAAGATTAGTAATTTTATTAATAATATTTACAAAAGGTTTGGTCAAAAACAAGATAAAGCTTGCAAATCCAGCAGTTTTTTTAGAAATTGTATAGGGATTTCTAATGCCAATTCTTTGGGGAATCATATTTGCAAAAATTCTTTTGAAAACCACAAATAAAACTACCATAAAAACCATAATCACAAGTTGCATAAAATCAGATTCCCTATTCAAAAATTTTGACAAAGAATCTTTTATATTTAACAAAAGATAGGTAATGGTTATTATAGACAAGACTGCATCTTGAAAATTTTGACTTTGCATAAGTCTTTGTTGGTCTTGAGATATTTTTAATACATCTTTAGCTTTTTCATCTCCATTTTCTACCATATCTCTTAATTTTTGATGATTTAGAGAAGTTAAAGATGAAAAGATCATATTTATAAGAGCATTTAAAATAATAAGTGCCAAAACTATTAAAAAAATTGTTAATTTCTCGTAGGGTCCTTCCGTATCCATTCATTTCTCCTTTAAAATTTATGTATTAAAAGGACGCTTAACACGTCCCTTTTTCCTTTATTACTAAACTATGAATTTTTCTATTTTCAAGACTTAAGCTTCGGATATTATATCTTTAACTTTCATTAATCTTGAAATAGTTGCTCTTTCATTTTCTTCTAGCTTAGCTCTAATATATTTTATTGTTTCTTCCAAATCTGGAATTGTCCTATATTCTAGGGCATTTACCCTTCTTCTTGTTCCTTCAATTTCATCTGCCATAAGTTGAGTTGATTTTTCAAGTTCTGCCAAGGTTAGAAGTTTATCCATCACCTTATTTAATCCATTAATGGCAAGATCCAAATCAGCTGATGTTTGGGCAAGTCCATAAGGATACATAGAGGCATTTTCATTTCCTCCCTTGTCAATTTTAAATTCCATTTTAGGAATTCTAACACTCATGACATTTTTAACTTTTATATCTACCCCAATTTTTTGAGTTGGAAAACTTACAGCTTCTTCCAAAAATTCTGGACTCATAAAAGATGATGCCATCAAAAATCCTTTTGAAGAATCTTTCAAATCAGCCTCAACTTCTTCACGAAGCCTTTTATTTTCCCTAATTTTTTCAAGAAATTGTCTCATTAGCTCATCTTGCTTATCTTTTAAAAGTTTATACCCTCTTTTTGATGTAGCAAGTCTTTTCTTTAGGGTATTTAAATTCATCCTGGTTGGAGTTACATTAAGCCTTGCCATAGCCTAAGACTCCTTTTTGTTTTCGTCTTTATCCAAATATTTATCGATTAATTCGTCATCGATTCTCTTAAGTTCAGATTCTGGTATTATTTTTAATAATTCCCAACCAAGATTTAGGGTATCTTCTATGGTTCTATTTGTGTAGAAACCTTGATTTATATATTCTTCTTCAAATCTTTTTGCAAATTCTGCAAAAGCAAGGTCTGCTTTTGATAGGGCAGAATCTCCAAGGATTTTTTGAAGCTCTCTTGCATCAACTCCTGATGCGTATGCTGCATAAATTTGGTTCATGGTATCAGCATGGTCTTCTCTAGTTTTTCCCTCACCAATTCCCTTATCTTTAAGTCTTGATAGGGATGGAAGAATTGAAACTGGTGGTTGAACACCTTGGTTATACAATTCATTTGAAAGAATAATTTGTCCTTCTGTAATATATCCTGTCAAGTCTGGAATTGGGTGAGTTATATCATTTTCTGGCATTGTTAAAATTGGAATTTGAGTAATGGTACCTGGCTTTCCTTTTAATTTTCCAGCTCTTTCATATAAAGTAGCAAGGTCTGTATAAAGATATCCTGGATATCCACGACGACCTGGAACTTCTTTTCTTGCAGCTGAAACCTCACGAAGGGCTTCTGCGTAGTTTGTCATATCTGTCATTATTACCAAAACTTGCATGCCTTTTTCAAATGCCAAATATTCTGCTGCTGTAAGGGCCATTTTTGGTGTTGATAAACGTTCGATTGCAGGGTCATCTGCAAGGTTTATAAACATTACTGACCTGTCTAAAGCTCCTGTTTTTTCAAAATCTTGTCTAAAAAATTGAGCTTCTTCAAAGGTGATTCCTATAGCTGCAAAAACTACAGCAAAGTCTTCGCTATCGTTTAATACTTTTGCTTGTCTTGCAATTTGAGCTGCAAATTTGTTATGTGGAAGTCCTGAGCCTGAAAATATTGGAAGTTTTTGTCCACGAACAAGGGTATTTAATCCGTCGATTGTTGATACACCTGTTTGAATAAATTCTGATGGATAATCACGGCTTACAGGATTTATTGCAACTCCGTTTACATCTCTTTTTTCTTCAGGAATTATTGATGGACCATCATCAATTGGTCTTCCAAGTCCATCAAAAGTTCTTCCAATCATATCTTCGCTTACGCCAAGTTCTAGTGGTCTACCTAAAAATCTTACTGCAGTGGATTTTAAGTTAATTCCAGAAGAACCTTCGAAAAGTTGGACAACAGCGTTATTTTCATCAACTTCTATAACTCTTCCTCTTCTTCTTTCTCCTGTTTGAAGTTCTATATCTACTAGTTCTTCAAAGTTAACTCCACTAACATCTTCTACAAGCATTAGGGGTCCAACTACTTCTGATACGCTTTTATATTCTTTTAGCATTATTCATCCTCCCCCTTTGCTACAGCTTCTTTACATTCCCTGTCTATTTGTTCTTTAACTTGGTCAAATTCTTCCAAGTTTTCATCCTTTATCAATTTTAATCTTGTGATTTTTTCTTTAACTTCAAGTTCTTCAAGTTCGTCAAGATTTGCCCCATCTGATAGAGCCTCTAGACTTTTGTCATAGAAGTAGAGAATTGTATCAAGCATTAAATCTTGTTTTTCCATTGGACAGAAAGCATCTGTTTCATGGAAAGCATTTTGTTGTAAGAAATCTTCTCTTAGTGATTTTGTTACATCAAGTTTTAATTTATCATCATCACTTAAGCCATCACGACCAATTAATCTTACAATTTCTTGTAGAGATGATTCTTGTTGAAGTAGACTCATTGCTCTCATTCTATTTTTTGAGAATTTTTCATCTACAGTTTTATCTATATATGAATCTATCTTGTCTTGGTAAAGTGAGTATGAATTTAACCAATTTATAGCTGGGAAGTGTCTTTGGTAAGACAAATCATAATCAAGTCCCCAGAATACTTTTACTATACGAAGAGTTGATTGGGTAACAGGTTCTGATAAATCTCCACCTGGAGGAGAAACTGCTCCTATTACAGAAAGTGATCCTTCTTTTTCTACTTGTCCATTTACTATAACTTTTCCACTTCTTTCGTAAAAATCTGCTATACGACTTGCAAGATATGCTGGGAATCCTTCATCTCCTGGCATTTCTTCCAAACGTCCACTCATTTCACGAAGGGCCTCTGCCCATCTTGATGTAGAATCTGCCATCAAAGCTACTGAATATCCCATATCTCTGTAATATTCTGCCAAGGTGATTCCTGTATAAACACTGGCTTCTCTGGCTGCTACTGGCATATTTGATGTGTTCGCTATAAGTACAGTTCTTTTCATGATTGATTCGCCAGTTTTTGGATCGATTAGTTCTGGGAATTCATCAAGTACGTCAGTCATTTCGTTTCCACGTTCTCCACATCCTACATAAATTACAACGTCAGCATCAGCATATTTTGCAATTTGGTGTTGAATAACTGTCTTTCCTGAACCAAATGGTCCTGGTATTGATGCAGCTCCTCCTTTTGCAACTGGGAAGAAAGTATCAATAACTCTTTGTCCTGTTATAAGTGGAGTATCTGGGTCAAGTTTTCTATTAAATGGTCTTGGAGTTCTTACTGGCCATTTTTGAATCATATTTATTTCTTTATCGCCATTTTCTGTTTCAATTACAGCAACTGTTTGATCTACTGTAAATTCTCCATCCTTTATTTCTTTAACTTTTCCTTTTATTCCATTTGGCACCATAATTTTATGGTTAATTACTGAAGTTTCATCAACACTTCCTAAAATATCTCCAGGAATTACTTGGTCTCCAACTTCTTTTTCTTTATTAAATTCCCATAATTTTTCTCTATTTAGTGGTGGAGCTGTAACTCCTCTTTTAAGGAATTCTCCTGCCAATAATTCAAGTTTTTCTAGTGGTCTTTGGATTCCATCATACATTCTTTCAAGTAGTCCTGGTCCAAGTTCAACTGAAAGTGGGCTTCCTGTAGAAACTACTTCATCTCCAGGTCCTATTCCAGTTGTTTCTTCGTAAACTTGAATATTTGCAACATCCCCTCTCATCTCAATGATTTCTCCGATGAGCTTATCTTTTGAAACTTCGACCACATCATAGATATTTGCATCAGATAGTCCCTTTGCTTCTACAAGTGGACCTGATACTTTTGTGATTTTACCTTTATTCAAATTTGGTCTCCTTTTAGTTCAAAATGTTAGCTCCAACAGCTTTTTCTACACTCTTGTTTATATCTGCCATTCCAAGTCCAAGATCTTCTTTGATGGATGGTATAAGTATAATTGCTGGAGTCATTTCTTCTCTGTATTTGTCTATAGTATCTTGGATTTTTGCTGCAAAATCTTCTGTAATAAATATTATGCCTACATTTTCTTTGGCAAGTTTATTTACAAGTTTTTTTGCACCATCTCCATCTACTGCTGTATATACATCAACTCCCAACGCTTTAAACATTAGGACTGAATCTTTATCTCCTATTACGGCTACCCTATACATATAGATCACGCAACCTTTCTTCCATAAATTCACGAGATAGTGAATTTAATTTGGCTGTTAGGATAATTCTTAGATTTTTAATTTCCATTTCACGACTTATAAGATAACCCATAATAACTTCTGGACCATAGCTTACTTTTTTACTTTCTTTGGCAAAGTCCATCAAGTGATTATCTATTACTTTTTCAAGATTTTGCATAGATTTATTCAAATCACTTTCTTCCATAGATTTTTTTACTTGTGGGTAACTTTTTTCTTTGAAAAATAGGTTTGAATAGGAATTTTTGTCGGCATTTAGTGAATCTCTAAAGAGATTTTTGTCGATATTTCCTCCATCTATTAGGGCTTTTTCCAATAAGTCCACACTTTGTCCTTGACCTTTTATTCTTAAAAGTGTTTTTAAGTTTGTAAGATCAATTCTTTCTTTGGTGAAATTTATCAAACTTTCATAGTCTAGATTTTCGCTATCTTCTAGAAGTTTTTCATAAAAATCTTTGTCTAAGGATAGGTCTATATCTTGAGGATCCTTATTTTCTTTATATAAATCTAAGGCTTTTTTGGCATAGGATAAATACCTATCATCATCAATTAAATCTTCTTTTAGATTTCTTTTGATCTTTACAAGGTCAATTTTTCCTATGTCTATATAAATTGAGCTATAGTCAGCATCTTGAATTAGTTCTTTTACTAGAACTTTTAAATTATGAAAATTATATTTTTCTTCCAAATAATGCACCAAATTTTCATCAGGGCTAATTTTTATCATAGCCTTGTATGAATCTAAAAGCATTTTGGATAAGACTTTTTCATAATCTTCAGGTCTGTCTATTTTTTGTATAAGTTCACCATATTTTGTATCGTTTAATGATGATAAGGCCTCTTCTAGATTGTCTGTATCTATTATCCTTTTTAAGTTTTCTGAAGTAAGGAGATTTTTTTCATATACTCTTGTTGTAATGGATGCTCGAATAAATTTTTCTCTATCCACTTAAATCACCTCACTTAAATATTTCATCAACTATTATTTTTTCTAAAGAATCTTTTTCGAAATTTACCAAGGATTTATAGGTATTATCGTAAGAAATTTTCCCATCTTTTACTATAAATCCACCATCTACGAATTCGTCTGATATTTTAAGGCCGTTAAAATCATCTTCTTTGAAATGATATTTCATATCTTTTTGTAAAAGAATCTCTCCTTTTTCTATTTTCGAATCTTTTAATCTATTCAAAACAAAGGATTTGTATGAGTTTGGACCTAGTTTTTCTAATTTTTCTACTAATTTTTCCAAAATATCTTCTACAACTTGATTTTTTGCTTCAATTTTTATATCTCTAGCTTGTCTATTTGCAGTAACTTTTGAATTATCTTTTATTCTTCCTGCTTCTTTTTGAGCATTTTTTATAATATTTGTAGCTTCTTTTTCGGCCTTTTCTTCTGATTCTTTTATTATTTCTTCTTTTCTTTTTTGACCATTAGATAGAATATGATCGGCTTCTTTTTTGCCGTCTTCTTTTATTCTATCTAACAATAAATCAAGATTGTTCATAATAAGGCCTTATATATTGTTTACTAGAAGTAAGGAAATTACAAATCCTAAGATTGCATATAACTCAACCATTACTGAATAAACTATACCTTGTACGAAATTATCTTCGTTTTTAGCTAAAATATTCATACCTGATACAGCAACTTTTGCTTGAGCTACTGCTGAGAAATATCCAACTACTCCGATTGGAAGTGCTGCAAATATATAATAAAGTCCTTGTTGGAAGTTAAGATCTCCACCTAATTTTCCTAAAATCATAAATCCAATTACAAATCCGTAAAGTCCTTGTGTACCTGGTAAAAGTTGTAGTACAAGTGCCTTACCAAATTTTGCTGGTTCTTCTACAGTAAGTCCTGCAGCTGCTTCTCCTGTCATTCCTGTTCCTTTTGCAGATCCCATACCTGATAAGAATACTGCTATAGCAACAGCTACTGCTCCCATTATGTTTCCACCATTTTCAACTAAAAAATCAACCATTGTATCCTCCTGTGATTATGTTTATAAATTTACTATTTTCTATCATTTGTCTAAATTTCTTACCGCCACCTTCATAGAACTTGTTAAACATTTCTACATAAACAAGCCTTAGAGAGTGAACATATGCTGATAGGGTTGATAGGAATAAGTTAAATAATTGGAAAATTACAAAAACTAAAATAGCTCCTATCTTTCCTAAAATTCCTGCAGGCCATAACATTCCTACAATCAAGTTTACTGAATAAGCTACAAATCCTCCTGAAAGAACAAGGGCCATGAGTCTTAAAAATGATACAAAATCTCCAATCCAAGAACTCATTCCGTATAGAGAATATAGACCACCAGCAGCTTTTCCACCAATTGATTTATTTTCACGTCCTCCAGTAAGAACAATTCCTACCATTGCAACTATCATAATAATTTTTGCAATGTTTTTTTGAGGTTCATCTAGTAAAAATAATGCTATAGCTCCACCTACAGCCATATACCAAAATAATACATCAAATATTGCTCCTAGTGGATCACCATCTCGAATTTGCATATATCCTTTTACGCCGAGAGCTGTGAAAAGTGAAATTCCACCGATAATTAATGAAATTATCATTAGGGTATTAAAATCTTTTTGTGTATCAATTAATCCTGGTAGAGGGATTATTCCTCCAAAAAACGAACCAAATATTAATCCAAATACACATCCTGAAAGTCCTACTCTTGTAAAAAGTCTGACCATCTTGTCAGTTGATTCTGGTAAATCTTTGAATTTTCTAAGTAAAATTGTTCCAATAAAAAGTATTAATCCATATCCCAAATCTCCAAGCATAAAACCTGTAAATATTGTATAAAAAATTGAAACCAAAAGAGTTGGATCAACTTCGTTATATTTTGGTAGAGAATATGTTTCTACTACTGATTCATAAGGTTCGATAAGCTTGTTATTATCAAGAATTATCGGAACGTTTGGATCATCTTTGTCTGCTTTTTTTAGATCAAGTACGAATTCTTCTCCTAAGACTTCCTTCAAATCACTATTAAATTTTTCCTTTAATTTGTGAGGAATGTATCCTTCTACAAAGTCTAATCTTTTTGTTTTTAGGAAGTATTCGCTACTTGCTTCTTTTTTTCTTAAATTATCTAGGTAAGCTTGGTAAAGATAAAAATCCGGTAAGAATTTTTTATTTTCTTTGATTTTTTTCTCACCTTCCTCTAGATTTTTTTCATATTTTTCAATCTCTTCTAAATTTAAGGCTATTTTTTCACTAACTTTCTTTTTGGTCTTGATATTGGCTTTTGAAAAACCATGATCTCTTAGAAATTCTCTAAATTCATCTTTTTCTTCAAGACTTGAAATAGCTATAACATAATTTAAGCTATCTTTTTTATTAAGATCTATAAGCATTGCTGTTTTAAAGTCTTTTTTTACAAAATCTGTATCAAAATCCTTATAAAATTGGTCAGCTATTGATCCTACTTCTACGAAAAATCTGTGAGAGTTTTCTATAGATTCAATATCCAAATCCAAACCTTTAAAAACCTCTAACTCATCATTTGAAGCTTTTAAATTTTTGATTTTTTCTTGACTTTTTTCCCTCAAATCTAATTGTTCCTTTAGTTGAGGATAAATTTCGTCAAACCTGAAATTCTCGCCTTCCTTATATAAAAGATCAAGGCTCATATCCTTTTTTTCTATAGAATTTAGTTCATCTTCTTCTAAAAACTTTTCTATAGAATTAATAGCATATTCAAGTTTTGATCTTTCTTCATCAATTCTTGCAAGTTTTTCTTGATTTTTTACCTTTTTTACATAATCTTCCTTATCATCGACCTCAAGATCGTTAAAATGAACATAGTTAAACTTTTGTAAAATATCTAGAAGGCTAGCTCTATCATTTTCAAAAGAGAAAAGATTAAACTTATCCATTTTAACTATCGCCATTATTTACAATCCTTTCTGTTAAAGAAGTTAAAAGTGATTCAATTTTTTCACCATCTTGGTTTAAAATTTCCTTACTTTCTTCTTTTGCCTTGTCAATAACTGGAATTTTTTCATCATTTGCTTCTTGTTTTGCTTTTTCAATTAAATCTTGGCTATCTTTTTTTGCCTTTTCAATTTTTTCTTTGTAGGCATTGGAAGCTTCGATTTTTGATGACTCAATTATTTCTTTGGCTTTCTTTTTGGCATCGTCTACAAGTTTATCTGCAGCAATTTCTGCATCTTTAACTTGGTTAATTACATCACTTGCCATCATTCACCTCCTAATATATACAGTATAATTATAACATATTGACCATATAAATATATTTTACCCAATTTGATCAATATTTATAGAGATTTTGAAAAGATAAATATTTTTATTCTAAAGATTTAAAATATAAATATTTATACTTTCCTTTTCCATTTTATTTTAAAATTTTATTTTTTTTATGTATTATTGACAAAAATTTATCTATTTTTATATAATAATCATGATAACTATTATCATTATCACAAAGGAGTTTTTATGCAAACTTTTAATAATTCTAATAATCTTAATAAC
>OLJD01000199.1_pt1 | contig 18011 bp, 17 predicted proteins | sample 1601441 | NCBI WGS metagenome assembly OLJD01 (sample SAMN04436853, study PRJEB24849) | human gut metagenome | biome: human gut; feature: NICU; material: stool | host: Homo sapiens | place: USA: Saint Louis, MO | collected 2011-10-01 | reverse complement strand
GTCGCAAATATAATTTATTTTATCTGAAAAATCTATTCTATTTATTTTGAAAATCAAAGTTTCTATATTAAAAACACTAAACATCATCTACGCTCCTTTGAAAATGGACTGAAATTTTTTATTGAATATATGGATAAAACACTAGTTAGGAGAAAAATTAAAATATAAGTTCCTATATAGGAAAAATTTTTATCTATTAGGGCATTTATCAATAAAAATATTTGATAAAAAGGATTTATAAGATTGATTTTTGAAGGGCTATTTAAAAGAAAAACTCCGACAAATACGCAAATATCGGTTATAGTTGATATAGAATTTACGTGGACATCTTTTAAAAGGGTTAGGTTATAAGATAAAAATCCTATATTTATCAAAAGAAAAACTAATACCATATCGTAGGAAAAAAGTTTTAAAAAACTTATTTTAAGAACAAGGCTTGCGCCGATGCAAAATATTAGGCTGCAAAGACTTGCATAAATAATTTGTGATATGAGAAGAGCCCCAAAATATTTTGTTCTTTGATAATTTATGCCGAAAATAAATTTACACATACCACTTTCTCTTTGTCTTAGGGCCCTTAATCCCACCCCATAAATATAGGAAGTTACTATTATATAGGCGCAATAGATTAAAGCCTCATTGATATCAATTTTTTTGTGAGAATTAATAAGCAAAAAAACTAGGGGAAGAATTATTGACCAAAATATAGAAATTTTGTCTTTAAAAATTATTTTGAAGTTGAATTTTATTAGCGATTTTAACATAATATTTTCCTTATAATTTTATTTGAATAAGTAGAAACACTTTCTCGTATTATAACATAAATATATTAGAGGAAAAAATTTAAAATAAAATTTAAAAATAAATTTTTAAAATATAAATCTTTGTAATTGATAATAAATCTTGAAAAAATTTATTTTTTATGCTAAAATATAAGCAGTATTTGGGAGGGAGTGAGTTTTGCACTCCCTTTACTTTTCGTTATTTTTAGATAAATTTACGAAAAATTTGAAAAAATATAAGTTTATAAATTAGTCAAGATATTATATAATAAAAGTAATATTTTTAAGGAGGATTTATGACAGAAACAAGAGTTAGATTTGCACCATCACCAACAGGTTACCTCCACATCGGTGGACTTAGAACAGCACTTTTTAATTACCTTTATGCAAGACATACTGGTGGAAAAATGCTTTTAAGAATTGAAGATACAGACAGAACCAGATTTGTTGAAGGAGCCTTGGAAAATTTATTGAAGACTTTAAAATGGTCAGGAATTGAAATTGACGAAGGCGTTATGCTTGATGAAAATGGTCAAGTTACTGAAAAAGGAGACTGTGGTCCTTATATCCAATCTGATAGGGTTAAGGCTGGAATTTATGATAAATATATAGAAAAATTAATCGAAGAAGGCAAGGCTTATTATTGCTTCTGTTCAAAAGAAAGACTAGATAATTTAAGAGCAAGACAAAAAGCTGATGGTCTTACACCAAAATATGATGGACTTTGCCGTTCACTTACTTTGGAAGAAGCAAAAGAAAAAATTGCCAATGGTGAAAAATATACTGTAAGACTAAAACTTCAAAAAGATACAGATATTACTTTTGAAGATAGAATTAAAGGAAAAATCACCTTTAATACAAATGATATGGACGACCAAGTTTTGATAAAAGAAGACGGATATCCAACATATCATTTTGCAGTAATTGTTGACGATCACGAAATGGGAATCACCCATGTTGTAAGAGGGGATGAATGGATTTCATCAACTCCAAAACACGTATTTTTATACCAAGCTTTTGGATGGGAAGCTCCAGAATATATTCACCTTCCTACAGTTTTAAATAAAGATCACAAAAAATATTCTAAGAGAAATGGAGATGGAATGGTTGAAGATTTCATCGAAAGAGGATATTTACCAGAAGGATTAATAAATTATTTGGCTCTATTGGGATGGTCACCAGATAGTGAAGAAGAAATCTTTACAATGAAAGAACTTGCTGACCAATTTACTTTTGATAGGGTAAATAAAACCGGAGCAGTTTTTGATGTAAGAAAACTTGATTGGGTTAACGGTCATTATGTAAGAGAAATGAGCGTTGAAGATTTAGCAGCTGCTATAAAACCATATTGTATAGAAGCAGGATTTTTCGGGGAAGATTATTCAAATGAAAAATTAAACCTACTTGCAGCTACTTGGCAATCAGCAATTGATAAATTTTCTGATATAAAAGATGAAGCTTATGTTTATTATGTAGATGATAAAGATATGAAATGGACTGATGAAGCAGTTGAAGCTATAAAAACTGATGAGGCTAAAACTTTATTTGATGCCTTTATCGGAAAACTTGAAGAAGTTGATGAAGTTGATTTAGATTTTGCAAAAACCATAATGAAATCAATCCAAAAAGAAACAGGAATAAAAGGAAAGAATTTATGGTTCCCAGTTAGGGCAGGACTTACAGGAAATGTTCACGGACCAGAACTTGTAAATGCCTTTGTAATTATGGGCAAGGAAAAAATGATCGACAGATTAAATTACGTTAAGGAAAATTTTTAAGATGAAAATATATAATACATTCACAAGAAAAAAAGAAGATTTCAAAACAATCGATGAAAATAAGGTAAGAATGTATGTATGCGGCCCAACAGTTTATGATTATATGCACATAGGAAATGCCCGTCCTTTGGTGATTTTTGATACAATGAGAAGATATTTAAGATACCTTGGAAATGATGTAAAATACGTTGTAAATTTTACAGATGTAGATGATAAAATCATAAATAAGGCCATAAAAGAAAATATATCAACTAAGGAAGTTACAGATAAGTATATAAAAGCTTATATGGAAGATGCAAAAGATTTAAATCTTGATGAAGACCACACCATTCACCCAAAGGCTACAGAAACTATGGATGATATTATAGATTTTGTAAAAGAATTGGTGGATAAGGATTGTGCTTACGAATCTGATGGAGATGTTTATTTTGATATTTCAAAAGCAAAAGATTATGGCCATCTTTCAGGAAAAAACATTGAAGATTTAAGAGAAGGCGCATCAAATAGATTAGATGATAAGGACAAGGGCAAAAAAAGAAATCCTATGGATTTTACCCTTTGGAAAAAAACAAAAAAAGAAGGAGAAATCTCTTGGGATTCTCCTTGGGGCAAGGGTAGACCGGGCTGGCATATAGAATGTTCAACCATGAGCAAAAAATTATTGGGAGAAACAATCGACCTTCACGCTGGTGGAGAAGATTTACAATTTCCTCACCACGAAAATGAAATTGCCCAATCAGAAACAAGATCAGGCAAAAAATTTGCAAATTATTGGATGCATAACGGCATGATCCAAGTTGATGGAACAAAAATGAGCAAGTCTTTGGGAAATTTCTTTACCCTACACGATATCAAAAAAGAATACGACCTTATGGTTGTAAGATTTTGGCTTTTATCTGCGGGCTATAGACTTCCAATAAATTTCACAAGAGAAATAATAGAACAGGCAAAAAATTCCCTAGAAAGATTAAACAATGCCAAATTTAGGATGGATGATCTTTTAGAAAAGGCAAGTGGAAATTTAAAAGACGAAGAAAAAGATTTGGTAAAAGAGCTTGATAAATTTGAAAATAATTTTAGAAAAGTAATGGATGATGACCTAAACACAGCAGATGCCCTTACAGTTTTATTTGAAATTTCAAAATTTGCTAATACCAAACTAGATTCAAATTCTTCAAAAGAATTCGTAGAAAAAACTAGGAATTTATTTATAAAACTTGAAGATGTACTTGGTATAGAAAATAGGAAAAAAACAGACGATTCCCTTGATGAAGATTTAATAAATAAACTCATAGAAGAAAGAAAAGAAGCGAAAAAAGCAAAAGACTTTGCTAAAGCTGATCAAATTCGTGATAAACTTTCTGATATGGGAATTATAATTAAGGATACCAGAGAAGGAACCAAGTGGGAGCTTAAATAATGGCGAGCATATATGGAAGAAAATCTGTACTTGAAACCATTGATGCAGGTGAAAATATAAAAAAAGCCCACATTCTTGATAACAATGGTAAAAATCACAAGTTAATTGATAAGATTATAAATAAATTAGAAAATAAAAATGTGCCAATATTTTATGAGGACAAGGATTATTTTTCAAAAATTTCTGGCAACCACCAAGGTGTTGAAATAGAAGTAGAAGATTACAAATACAAGGACCTTGATGATTTAAAAGATAAAAAAAGGCTAATGATTTTAGATCAAATAGAAGATCCTCACAACCTTGGTGCAATAATTAGAAGTGCAGAGGCCTTTGGATTTGATGGAATAATTATTTCAGAAAGAAGATCTGCAAAAGTAAACTCAACAGTTTACAAAACAAGTGCAGGAGCAATCAACAACATTGACATAGCCATGGTTAAAAATATAAATAGGGCCATAAAAGAAATAAAAAAAGAAAATTTTTGGGTTTATGGACTAGCTGGAGAAGCAGAAAATGATCTTACCCAAACAGATCTTACAGGAAAAATTGCCCTAGTTGTTGGCAATGAAGGAAAGGGACTTTCAAGACTTGTAAGGGAAAATTGCGATGGATTAATAAAAATACCAATGCTTGGCAAAATAAATTCATTAAACGCATCGGTAGCAAGTGCAATCGCAATCTATGAAAGTCTAAGACAAAATGGCTTTAACTAAAAAAAATATAACCTATGTTGATGGCTATAACATAATAAATTCTTGGCCTGAATTAATTCATATAAAAGAAAATTCCCTAGAGCTTGCTCGTGAAAAATTAATAGACGAGATGGCAGAATATGCATCATTGTCAAATGAAAAAGTAGTCGTAGTTTTTGATGCCTACAATTCAGACGGTGAAAAAGAAAATATATTTGAAAAACTAGGCATAGAAATAGTCTATACCAAAAAATTTCAAACAGCCGACACCTATATTGAAAAAATGACAAACAAGTACGCCCGTCGCCACAATGTAAAAGTTGTAACCGACGATGGGCAAGTCCAATCACTTGCTTTTGAAAGAGGGGCAAGTAGGATAACTGCTCTTGAGCTTAGGAATGATCTTTTAAATAAAAGGGTAAAAATAAAGAGAAGTCAAAAAAAAGATTTTTCAAATAATTTCAAGCAATTTCCCTTATCAGAGCAAATAATAAAAAAACTTGATGATATAAAAAAAGACTTGGAAAAATAAATGGTAAAGGTAGATAAATTCAATTTATAAAAATTCAAATCATTTTTATAAGAACTTGGCTGCTTAGGCAGACCAAATTTATGGTGGTTATATGGATAAAATAAATTTTAATGATGAAGAAATCTTTGAAAAATTTAAAGATTTCTTTGACGAAGAAGATATTGATCAAAAAGGGGCTGAAAAATTATATAAAGGCCTAACAGAAGACGAAAAAGAAGAATTTGATCAATACTTAGAAGACGAAAAATTAGAAGAAGACGAAGAAGAAAATATACAAAAAATAAAAAATTCCCTAGTGGCAAAAAAAAGAAGTGATATAATTAGGCTTTCTGATTTGTCAAATGAGCAAATTGTAGAACAATTTCAAGAAGGAAATCAAAACGCCCTTGGAGCCTTGGTAGATAAAAACCAAGGACTTGTAAGAAGTAGGGCCTCATACTTTTATCGCTCACATGGAAATGACCTTGAACTTGAAGACTTAGTTCAATCTGGAATGCTTGGAATGATAAGAGCTGCAGAAAAATTTGACTTAAGCTTGGGATACAAATTTACAACATACGCTTACAAATGGATTGACAAGGCAATAAGAAAAGCAATCAACAAAGAAGGTCACACAATAAGAATACCAGCTGGAAAATATTTGAAATTAAACAAATTAAAACAAATATTAAAAGCAAATCCAGAAGCAAGCGAAGAAGAATTATACAAGATTTTAAAACAAGAAGGAATCGACAAAAAACAAGCTGACGATTTATTTTTAATAAATAGAAATCAAGTAAATTCAACAAGCCTAAATATAAATCTAGACTCAGAAGATTCAACCGGCGATGAGCTAATGGATATGGTAGGAGACGATTCAATCCCAGTAGATGATCAAATCCTAAAAAAAGATATGGAAGATTTCCTAATGAAAGCCCTAGACCAACTATCAGAAAGAGAAAAACAAATAATAATCTACAGATATGGCCTAGATAACGAAAAACCAAAAACATTAGAAGAAATCGGAACAATATATAACTTATCAAGAGAAAGAATCAGACAAATAGAAAATCAAGCCCTAGGAAAACTAAAACAATACAGCGATCAAGATTAGGTAATTATTAAAAACGTGCCTTTGTGCACGTTTTTAATAATTACCCCGCGGAGTAAAACGAAGAAATAAATTAAGAAAAATAAAATAATAAGCTAAATTATTAAAAAGTGAGTGATAAGTTAGCGTTTATCAGCTTGAAAATGTACCAGTGGTACATTTTTAATGATTATCCCGCGGAGTAAAACGAAGAATAAATTAAGAAAAACAAAATATTACGCTAGTTTATTAAAAAAATGAATGATAAATTAGCGTGTTAATTAGCTTAAAAACGTGCCTGTGTGCACGTTTTTAATATTTATCCCGCGGACTTGAACGAAGAATTACAAATAGCAAAATAAAAAAATAAGCTAAAATATTAAAAATAAAGTGATAAGTTAGCGTTAATCAGCTTAAAAACGTGCCAGTGGCACATTTTTAATGATTATCCCGCGGAGTAAAACGAAGAAATAATTTTTGAAAAACAAAATATTATGCTAATTTATTAAAAGAAGAACGATAATTTAGCGTTTATCAGCTTGAAAATGTACCAGTGGTACATTTTCAATGATTATCCCGCGGAGTAAAACGAAGAATAAATTAAGAAAAACAAAATATTACGCTAGTTTATTAAAAAAATGAATGATAAATTAGCGTGTTAATTAGCTTAAAAACGTGCCTGTGTGCACGTTTTTAATATTTATCCCGCGGACTTGAACGAAGAATTACAAATAGCAAAATAAAAAAATAAGCTAAATTATTAAAAATAAAGTGATAAGTTACGTTAATCAGCTTAAAAATGTGCCAGTGGTACATTCAGGTTGTCGACAAACTCAATTTTCAACCATTTCGACCGAGTGCAACGAGCGGAGAAATCTCTTGAGATCTCTCCATGCGTTCGTTTCACTCACTTAGTCGAGATGGTACTTAGTTTAATTTTTATTTCAAAATAAAATATTATCTAAATTTATACTTTGTATATGCTCTGAATCGTTCCATAAGCACGTTTTTTAAATTCACAAAAATAATCTCTCAAAATATTAAAAGTTTAATCAAGCTAATACCGGGTAAGTCTTTAATAGGAAGTTGTTACGAAAAAAATAATTTTGATATTATTTTATAGAAAATAAGGGGGATGACTATTTATGAAAAATCCTTTAAATGAAACTTTAGAAGTAATGGGTGGAGTTTTTCTCATAACTTTAATACTAAATTTATTTTTAGATGTTGATTTTTATAGTACAAATTCAAGTATATTCTATTTTGCTTTTGCCATTGTATATTTTTGTATTAAAAAATTTATAGGAAAAAATAAAAATTAAGCTATAATAGATTTAATTTTAATTATTTTAACTATCTTTGTAGTCTTATTTGCAATCTATCAATCTGATAAAAATAAGAAAAAAAGTAAAAAAAGCTTAAAATACAAAATATCAAAATCACTTGCAAATATCTTGAATTTTATAACATTTTTAGATCTAAGTGATGTAACTAATTTAATAGATGATATAGAAAATGGCAAATAAATGGACTATGTCAATACATAGTCTATTTTTTTGCTTAAAATATATTATTTAGAAAAATCCAACTTCATATCTCCATCTTTTATCCAGCCTATATTTCTTACAAAATAATAAATTATAAGAGAAACTAGGGCAGGTAGGATTATGTGCATTAGAATTACTACTGATAACAATTTGAAAAATCCTACTTGGTTCATTGCTGTGAAGGTTGAGATTTGTCCTACTAAACCGCATGTTCCCATTCCTGCTCCTATTGGGGAGTTTTCTAGTTTGAAAATTATTGTTGAAACTGGTCCAAGTATTGCTGATGTAAGTGTTGGTGGGATTAATATTTTTGGATTTCTCATTATGTTTGGCATTTGTAACATACTTGTTCCAAGTCCTTGGGCAATTAAGCCTTGAGTTTTATTTTCTCTAAATGAAATTACTGCAAATCCGATCATTTGGCAGCAACAACCAATTGTTGCAGCTCCTGCGGCAAGGCCTGAAAGACTTATGGTCATACAAAGTGCGGCTGATGAAATTGGAAGGGTTAATACTATTCCTACAATTACTGAAACAATTATTCCCATTATAAAAGGTTTTTGCTTGGTTGCATCCATTATTATAATTCCGATTTTTGTCATTAGGGCTTGGATAAAAGGTCCTACTAAATTTGCTATAAATACTCCAATTAAAACTGTAACAATTGGGGTTAGGACTATGTCAATTTTTGTTTCTTTTGAAACTAATTTTGCAACTTCTACAGAAATTAGGGTTGCTATAAAAACTCCCATTGGTCCGCCCAATTTATTTGCGGCAAGTCCTACAATTGTAGATGAAAATAAAATCAACCTATCAGCATTAAGGGCGTAGGCGATTGAAACTGCGATTGCAGGGCCTGTGGCTTCTTGAGCAAGGGGCCAGATAGTTTTAGATAAAAACTCAATTCCAAAAGAGTTTCCGATAGTATTTAATATTGTCCCTACCAAAAGTGTTGCAAAAAGTCCAAAGGCCATTGATCCTAAGGCGTCAATAAAATAAACTTTTGCTGATAAACTTATTCCTTTACTTTTCAAAAATTCTTTCATTTTTTTCCTCCTATATTAGAAACTATTTTAATATATAAGTTATTTTTTGTAAATATTCACAAAAAATGCTCATCTTCTTATATTTATTTGATTAATTTGTATTTTATCAAACAACTTTATATAAAAGAAAAGTTAAAAATTCATGTAAAAATTTTGGGTATATTTATTAGGTAAATAATATTTTTTTATAAAATTTTTAAAATATAGAAAGGATGGATTTATGGCAAATTATTTTAAAGAATCTTATGAACTTAAAGATGAATTAATAAAAAATCGTAGGCATATTCATGAAAATCCTGAACTTGGTTTAGAACTTCCTAAGACTAAGAAATATGTAATAAGTAAATTGAAAGAAATTGGAATATCTTACGAGGAAGTTGGTGAAAGTGGAATTCTTGCAACAATTGAGGGCGAAAAAGGTAAAGGAAAAACTATTCTCATTAGGGCTGACATGGATGCTCTTCCAATGGATGAGGAAAGTGGTCTAGATTTTTCATCAAAAAATAAGGGACTTGCTCACACTTGTGGTCATGATCTTCATACAGCAATTGGAATTTCTACTGCAAAAATTATTTTTAATCACAAAAAAGATTTTAAGGGCAAGGTTAAGTTTATGTTTCAACCTGCTGAAGAAATTTTTGAAGGCTCAAAAATGATGATCGAAAATGGAGTTCTTGATGGAGTTGACGTGGCACTTGCCCTTCACACAAATTTAAGTCACGAGGCTGGATCAATTTCTTATTATGAGGGTTACATGGCGACAAGTTGTGATAATTTTAAAATAACAATTAAGGGTCAAGGAGGTCACGGCGGATATCCTCACACCACAAAAGACCCAATAAATGCAGGTGTAATGATTTACCAACAATTTAATCAACTAATAAGTCGTGATGCAAATCCTTCAAAGCATACAACTTTAACATTTGGTCAATTCTCATCAGGTTCAAATTCAAATATTATTCCTGATACAGCAATTTTACAAGGAACAATGAGAACTTATGACCCAGAAATTAGGGAAAAATTGAAAAAAAGAATTGAGGAAATTGTTGATGGAATTTCAAAAGTTACAGAATGTGAGATTAATTTAGAATATTTTGCGTCAGTTCCTTCCCTTTATTCTGATCCATCTCTTACAAAGGAGCTTGTAGGTTATGTGAAAGAGAATTTTGATATTGAAATGATTTCTGGTGAAAGGCTAATGGCAAGTGAGGATATGGCTTTTGTTTCAAGAAAAGTTCCTACTGTTTATTTCCTACTAAATTCAAAAGTCCCAGGAAATGATTATTCCCACCACAATCCAAAGGTAGATTTTTCAGAAGATGCTATGCCAATAGGTGTAGGATTGTTTGTGACAAGTGCTATTAATTGGTTAAATAATAATTAAATTTTGAATTCAAAGAATTGTTGAAATTTTAGCCTAATTTAATTAATGAGATCTCTCGGCTACTAAAACTCATTTGCTTGGCAAATTCTTCCATGCTCTTGCACTAGTTTTAGGGATAAATATGCCAAATCAAGGCATATTTATCTGCTCGAGATGGGTGATTATTGGATTTTCTTTAGAACTGAAGAAAGTTTTTATTGAATTTTTTCAAAATTATAATTTTATTTTATATCTATTTTTAGATTAAAAGTTTAATAAAGAAGAATCAAATAATTTAAACTTTAGCTTAAAATTACATTTACACATTCCCCATCTCGACCGAACGAAGTGAGTGGATAGATCTCTTTTTGTTTATCCAATTTTTTATCTAAATATTTAATCCTTAAATTTTATCAATAGAAAAATTCCTTTATATTAGTATAATTTTTATTAAAGGAAGTGAATTATGGAAAAGGAAAAACCATTTGTTTATATAGATACTAATTTTAGTTTGTCAGAAATTTTGATGTTGAAGCTTGCTTTTAATTCTAATGAGTTTGAAATTGTTGGGATTTCTTCTGTAAATTCTTTTATGGATGCAAAAAGTGCAGCTTTAAATATTTTGTCTATGACCTGTATGGAAGATTTGATTTTGCCAATTTGCCAGGGCTCATCTTTTAATTTGAAAAATCAAGAAATTTTGACTAGGGGAGAAAATTCTGTGATTTTTGATAAAAAAGATGACTACTTATCAGAAGATAAACCTGAAGATTTTCTTTATAATTTGGCAAAAGATTGTGGAAAACTTGATATTATTGCAACAGGTCCTCTTACAAATATAGGAAAAGCTATAGAAAAATATGAAGATTTTGTAGATTATATCGACCATATTTTTATTTTAGGATCAAATTTTTCATCTGGTGATATTACTAAGTCTTCAGAATTTAATTTTTTTACAGATCCAAAGGCTGCAAATATTGTTTTGAATGAAAGTATTGATACTTTTATTTTGCCAATTGATCTTTCAAATTCTTTGTCTTTGCCTGATGAAGTTTTGAAAAAAACAGATTCTGATCCGGTTTTAAATAAAATAAAAGAAATTTATAAGATTTATCCAAAAAATGAAAGGGAATTGAAAGCTGCTATTTTGCTTTACATGGTAGTTAAACCTCAAGCTTTTATTTTTGAAGAAAAAGCTATAAAAGTTAATGAAGAATTTGATAGGGGTTCAATTACTGAAATATCTTCTAAAAATAAAAAATATGTAGCAAATAGGGTAAACGACCAAACATTTTTTGACTTTTTATTTGATAGGCTAACGATATGAAATTTAAAAAACCAGGGCAAAGAATTTTTAAAACTTCCCTAGCAGTTTTTTTGTCTTTTACCATTTCACATTTTAGATCAGCCGATGCTCTTCCATTTTATTCGGCAATAGCTGCAATAATTTGTACAAAAAATGACGTAACAGGTTCTATTGATATTGGTTTAAATAGAATTTTGGGGACTTTAATTGGTGGCTTTGTTGGATTTTTATATCTTTTGTTTGTAAAGAAAAATCTTACAAATGAAATAGAAGAGTATTTTTTGCTATCTGTAATTATGGCATTTTTAATTTGGCTAGTTTCTTCATTAGAAAAACCTAATGCAATTTCTATAATGTGTATAGTTTTGGCATCAGTGTCAATAAATCATGCAGGAGAAAATTTTGGTGCAATTGATTTTGCGGTAAATAGGGTTTTAGATACTTTGGTTGGCGTTTTGGTTGCTATTGTAATTAATTCGATTGATTTTGAAATTTTAAAATTTATAAAGTTTGAAAAACAAAAAGATAAGGAATAATTTCTTATCTTTTTTTTATTGTAATTTGTATGGTAAAATAATCATGAATAGGTTTTTACAAAAATTAAGGAGTATTTATGCTAAAAGTAGATAGGCTAAGTAAAAGTTTTGGCGATCTTGATGCTTTAAAAGAAATAGATTTTGAAGTAAAAGATGGGGAACTTTTTGGAGTTATAGGCCAAAATGGTGCGGGAAAATCCACGCTTTTTAGGTGTATAATGAACTTTTATACAAAATATAACGGTAATATTACTTATAATGGCAAAAAATTTTCGAAAGTTCCTTTAGAAAAAATTGGATTTTTGCCAGAAGAAAGATCTCTTGATCCAAAAAGAAAAGTTGAAGATCAAATAAGATATTTTGCAAAATTAAATAAAATGAAAAAAATTTCAGATCAAAAATTAAAAGAGTGGTTTGATTATTTTGAAATTGATGGAAAATTATCATCAAAAATAAAGGAGCTTTCCAAAGGAAACCAACAAAAGGTCCAACTTCTCTGCGCTTTAATTTATAAGCCAGAATTTGTAATTTTGGACGAGCCTTTTTCAGGCCTTGATCCATATAATATAAGACTTTTGGAAAAAATAATTAAAGATGTAAACAAAGAAGGAACAACAATTATGTTCTCATCTCATAATATGGAAAATGTGGAAAGTCTTTGCAAAAAATTAATTATGCTTAAAAAAGGAAATATAGTTTTAAATGGATCTCCTCAAGAGATCAGAAATTCTTATGAAAGAAATAAACTTGTGGTTGAATCAAGCGAAGATTTATTTTTCCTAAATGATGAAAATATTGAAATGATTTCTCAAGATGGTGATAAGTGGACTTTTATTTTAAAAGATGAGGAATATGCTAAGGTGATTTTCAAAAAAATTGTTGATAATATTGGTTTTGTCCCATATTTTGACCAATCACCTCCAACTTTAAATGAAATTTTTGCAAGAAAGGTGGAAGAAAATGAATAGATTTATGACTGTATCTATTGATACCTTAAAAAAACATCTAAAATCTGGATCTTTTTGGGTTATGGTTCTTATGCCTTTTATCATGGCAGTAATTATTGGAATAATTTCCTATATTTCTTATTCAACCAAGACTCCTGATACAATTGCAGTTGTAACTGAAGAAAAATATAAGAAAAATTTCCAAAATAATTCAATGGTAGATTTTGAATTTAAAAGCAAAAAAGAAGCAAAGAAAGCTCTAAAAGATAAGGATATTTCAGCATATCTTGAAGTTAAAAATAAAGATGGTCTTTTAAATTTTGATTATTATGGGGATACAACAGCAAAAACCCCTATGCTTGTTATAAATTCTCTGGCAGAGTCTATGCAAAGAAAAGAAAATTTGAAAAATTCAAATATAAATGCCAAGCAAAATGCAATAATTAGCCAAAAGCCTCAAGTTAAGCTTCATGAAATAAAAGATAATCTAAAAAATCCTGGAAATATGGTCGCTCTTTTTGCAACGATTTTTGTTATGTATTTTGTATTAATTTTTTATTCACAAATAATAATGCAAGATATTGCCATAGAAAAGGGATCAAAAATGCTTGAATTTATTTTCTCATCAGTAAGAGCAGGAACCTATATGGCAGGAAAAATTTTTGGAACAATCCTTGCTATGCTTGTTCATTTTGGAATTTATTTAATATTAGGACTTGTGGGATTTGCAGTAATTAAATTTACCGGTCTTTATGATAAGATTCTTTCAATGATAGATATAAATATTTCCGATTTATTTAAGGGAATAAATGGACAATTAGTTGGACAAATAATTTTATTTATGATTTTGGGATTAATTTTATATATAATACTTTCAGCTATGCTTGGATCTTTGGTACAAAAACAAGAAGACGCTGGAAAAATGGCTACACCAATTATGTTAATAATAATGTTTTGCTATTTTATTTCAATATCATTTGTAGGAAGCGAACCAAATTTATTTATAAAAATACTTTCATATATTCCATTCTTATCAACATTTTTCATGCCAATGAGATTAATTTACGAAAACGCAAGTCTTTTCCAAGGAATGGTTTCCCTAATAATTTTATTGCTTGGAATAATTCTAATGTATATAGTTGCTGCAAGAGTATATAAGAAAAACATTCTAAATTATTCAACAAACAAATTATTTGGAAGAGGAAAAAAATTAAAAATTAAAAAAAATAAAAAATAAGAGCAAGTTTATTCTTGCTCTTTTTAAATTCCTATATTATTTTTTATAAATTCTATAATTAATTCCACCAACAAGGTCAACGCCATAAGGAGAATTATGGAAATATCCTTTCAAAAATTCATACCTATATTCATGGTAAGGAGAATTTTCTTCTTTTAATTCAAAACCATTTTTATTAATTTCAAAAGCTTCGTGGTGGTCGTGACTGTGGCCTCCTTCACAAGTATTTGAAAGAGAATCATCTGGATTTATAAAATCTTTGAAATATTTTTCGTGGGTATTTACATTTGTAATTAAAAATAAATCCCCATTTTCATCGATTGTTGCAGAAAGTCCGTTATCACAAGGCATTCCATCAAGCATCATTGTATTTAAATCCTCAAAAATTTCATTATAATTAGAGAAATTTTTTCCATCTGCTTGTTTTTTTCCAAATTCAAATAACTTTTCTTTTGTGTCTTGACTATTTTTTATTGCATAGGCAAGTCTATTTTCAACAACATCAATTTTTGAATCAAGCCAACCGTGAATATTTTCTTGATCGATTAAATTTTCCAAATTATCTGTTGAAACAGGTGAGATTTTTTCATCGATTTCTTTTGTATTTCCATCCAAAATAAAATTTGTTATTTTATCTTGAAACTTTATCTTATCATACATCATAAAATGTATTGGTCCTAAAAATTCACTCATTTAAAACTCCTTTAAACTATTTTAAATTCATTATATTAAAAAAATAAATAAAATTCTGTAACCCATGTTACATTCTAATATTTTACGATAAAATTTAAGAAATTAAAGAAATTAAATTTTGAATATTTATAAAAATTTATGAGGGGAAATGATATATTTACACAATTTAAAATATAATATATAATTGATTAGTAATAATAAATTTATTGGGAGGATTTATGAATAAATTAACTACAAAAAAAATTACATACACAGGACTTTTTATAGCCTTGGTATTTATTTTTTCAGCATTTTTTCAAATTCCACTAAAAACACCAATGGGAGATACAAGATTTCATTTGGGAAATGTCTTTTGTCTTTTAGGAGGAATAATTTTAGGACCAGGACTTGGTGGACTTGCTGCAGGAATTGGATCTGCAATATTTGACTTAACCAATCCACTTTATTTCGCATCAGCTCCATTTACTTTCATAAATAAATTTATGATGGGTTTTGTTGCAGGTTTAGTTTTTAAAAAAGTAAAAATTAAAAACGAAAAATTAAAAGCAGCCCTTGCTGGATTTTGTGGACAATTGACTTATATAATTCTTTATTTGCTTTATACATTTATAAAAAATAAAATAGCTATGGGCTTATCATTTGAAGCAAATATGGTAGAAGTTGTACAAAAACTTGGAGTTTCTTCAATAAACGGAATAATTTCAGTAATAGTTGCAAGTATATTTGCAATTGCAGTAGCAAAAAGAGTAAAAATGGACTAGAAATAGTCCTTTTTTAAATGCTGATTTTTTGTTTTTTATCTTAAATTTTATTTTTATAATTATTTAATACTTCGTTACTAAGGGGACAAATTAGGGGACTTCCGATTGTCCCCACAATTTTTCCCCTTGAACCCCTTTCAACGAACCCCCTTAACCGGCCCTTGCAGGGAGCAAAATTAGAAAGAAACTTACGTTTCTTTCTTTTTTTAATTTGATTAGCCAAATTTAATAAAAATAAAAACCTAAAATAAATTCAAAGTTCATTAAAAGAGAAAAAATAAATATTAAGGTTCAAAAAATTTTCTCTAATAATTCACTTGAATTTATAATTATTTTTAAACAGCAATCAAATTTTAAAAACTTGAAAGAAGCGTAAGCTTCTTACAAAACCAGCTCCATGCAATGGTCGTTTGCAGGGGGGCAAAAAAGAGGGGGTCGTTAGGGGGAGGAAAAAGGGGGAGAATCGAAACTCCCCCATTTCCTCCGCCCTAACATAACGAAGAATTAATTTAATTTATTAATTTATTTTAAAATTTAAAACTAAAAATTTAATTTTAAAAATCAACAACTATCTTTTATTTGGGTATAATGTTTAAAGAATGTGGAATTTAAAGTGAAAAATGAAAGGATTTTTTTATGATTTATAAAAGATTTGGTGATAAATTAGTTATCAGATTAAAAAAGGGAGACAAACTTGTTGAATCTGTTAGAAATATTCTTGAAAAAGAAAATATTAAGGCAGGTTTTTTGACAGGAATTGGGGCAACTGATAATCTTGAAGTTGGACTTTTTGATCCAAAAACTAAAGATTATAATATAAAAAAATACGAAGAAGATTTAGAAATTGCAAATCTTTGCGGAAATATTTCTAATAAAGATGGAAAACTTTATACTCATTTTCATATCACTTGTGGAAAGGCAAAAACAAATGCTTTAACAGGAGATATTGCAGGAGATGCTATAGCAGGTCATTTAAATGAAGCTGTAATTTCTTTGACTGCAGAAATTTTTGTAACAATAATTGATGGAGATATTAATAGAAAATTTGACGAAGAATTGGGATTGAATTTGATTGAGTTTTAATATGGATTATTTTATTTTTGATATGGATGGAACCATTTTTGATACTGAAAAATTTTATTATCAAACTTGGTTAGATATTGCAAAAAAAGAAGGATTTGATTTTGCTTTAGAAGATAAGGTTCGTTTATCTGGAAAACAAAGCAAGGAATCAATAGCTTATATGGTAGAAAATTTTTCTATGGATGAGAAAGAGGCCATTAGAATTCGTAAAGAACTAAATGATTTGAGAGATGAAAGATTTAATGAACTAGATTACAGCCTTAAAAAGCCTGGACTTTTGAATTTATTAACATATTTAAAAGAAAATAATAAAAAGATTGGCCTTGCTTCATCTTCTATAAAAAGCAGAATTGATTTTTTACTTGATAGGGAAGAAGTGAGAGATTATTTTGATAAAATAGTTTCATCAGATGATATCACAAAAGGTAAGCCTGATCCACAAATTTTTAATATGGCAATGGAAAAAATTGGTGGGGATAAAAATAAAACTTATATTATTGAAGACTCATTGGCAGGAGTAAAAGCTGCAAAAAAAAGTGGGGCCAAGGTTGTTTTAATAATTGATTTGGATGATTCTGATTTAATTAAAAGTCAAGCAGACTTAGTTTTTTCCTCACTTGATGAGTTTTTATCATATATAAAAAATAATGAAGAAATAGATACTAGAGATAAAGATTTTAAATTATCTTGCCCATCTTGTGGGGCAAATTTTACAAAATCTTTGCCAACAGCAGTTTTTTCTATAAATGATAAAGATTTTCTAGAAAATATTGGCCTTATCGAATGCCCTTATTGCAAAAAATTATTTAAATTAAATTATAGGTATGTTTACACAGATAATGACAAAAAATTAATGTTTGTAAATGATCCTAAATTTAGTCAAAAAAGAAATCAGCTTGCTTTTAAGTCTTCTTTGAAACTTTTGGATAAGTTTAATAAAAATAAGGCTAGTGATTTTTTGATAAGAATGTGCCAAGATGATAATGATTTGAAAGAAAAAATTTCGATTTTTAATGATGGAAAAATTGATAATATAGTTGAAATAATGAAATTGGTATTGATGCAAAGTCCAGATTTTAAATTTAATAATGATGATATTTTAAAAATTTATTATAAAGATAATGAATTTATTATAAATAGTAAAGAGGGTAAATTTAAAATGCCCTTTATAAGCGATTTGTATGAAAGTTTGTATGAAAAATATATTCCTTTCATAGAT
>OLJD01000187.1_pt1 | contig 18872 bp, 17 predicted proteins | sample 1601441 | NCBI WGS metagenome assembly OLJD01 (sample SAMN04436853, study PRJEB24849) | human gut metagenome | biome: human gut; feature: NICU; material: stool | host: Homo sapiens | place: USA: Saint Louis, MO | collected 2011-10-01 | reverse complement strand
TTAGGCAAAATAAAAAGACCTCTAAGGGCCTTTTTATAATATAGAAAAGAATAAGTTAGTCCTAGTTTTCTATAGGGAAAACTATAAGGAATTAATAATGAAAAACCTAGCTATTTACTAGCTAATATTATTATAGCATGATTTTTTAAAAATGCAAACTTTTTTTTCGATTTTTTTCATCCTTTAATTTCCAACGATTGTAATGATAATTTTCGTTTTCCTAAAAAGATTTATTTATATCTATCTACTTCTTTTTGTAATTTTTCTGCGTGTTCACTATCTCCTAATAAAACTAGGGTATCATCTTTTTCAATTTCCCAAGTCGCATCCGGATTTATTATCATTTCACCATTTCTTTTATAAGCAATTACCATCATCATATATTTTTTTCTAAAATCTACTTCTGATAAAGTTTTTCCAACTATATCATCAAAGGCTTTTAATTCTATCATAGAATAATCGTCAGAAAAATGGAAAAATTGAAGAAGATTTGATCCTGCTATACTTCTAGCAAGTTTTTCTCCCATATCAATTTCTGGAAATATAATTTGATCTGCCCCAATTTTTTTCAAGATTCTTGCGTGATTTTTGGAAGTTGCTTTGGCAATTATTTTTTTCACCTCATGATCTTTAGCAAAAAGTGTTGCAGCCATTGATGCTTCCAAACTTTCTCCAGTAGCTATTACTGCCACATCAAAATTTCCCATTCCCAATTCTTCAAGAGCTTTATCATTTGAAATATCACATTGAACAGCGCTTGTTACCTTATCGGAAATATTTTGAACCAAATCATAATCTTTGTCGACTGCCATAACTTCTAGTCCATCTTCAAAAAGTTTAGTTGCAACTCTTTGTCCAAATCTTCCAAGTCCTAAAACTATTACACTTTTATCCATATTTATCTCCTAACCTATACTAATATTTGCTTCTGGATATCTAATATATTTTGTTTTTGATTTAAGTCCAAATGAATAAGCCATTGTCATTGGACCAATTCTTCCTAAATACATACTTAAAGTTATCAAAATTTTACCAATATTTGAAAAATCTCCTGTAATTCCTCTACTTGCACCAACTGTTGCAAATGCTGATGCTACTTCATAGGAAATATCTAAAACTTTAAAGTTTTCACTTAAAGATAAAATAAAAATAACCAAAAATATTAGTCCCAAATAAACCATTATAATTGCGAGAGCTTTTCTAATAGTTTTTGAACCAATATGTTTATTAAAAATTGTTACCTCATCTTCTTGTTTAAAAATTGAAATTGTTGAAATAACCAAAATACCAAAAGTAGTTGTTTTTAATCCTCCGGCAGTTGATCCTGGAGATCCCCCTATTACCATCAAAACTATTAATAACAAAACGCTAGTGTCGTGCATTTGATTTAATTTTACAGAATAAAATCCAGCAGTTCTTGCAGAAATAGATTGAAAAGCTGATTGCATTATAGAGCCTTTAATTCCTTCTTGATATAAAACTCCTCCAGCTTGTCTTTCTATCAAATAAAAAGCAAGACTTCCTATTACAATAAGAACAGCACTTATTATTAAAACTAATTTTGCATGAGTAGATAATTTTTTAAAAGATCTTTTTCTAAAAATTTCTGCAGTAACCATAAAACCAAGTCCACCAATTACAATTAGACTCATCAAGGTTATATTTATTAAAGGATCATTTCTAAAAGGATATATTGAATCCCCCAAAAGATCAAAACCAGCATTACAAAAAGCAGAAATTGAATGGAAAATTGAATACCACCATCCTTTTCCCATACCAAACATTGGAACAAAACGAAGAGATAATAAAAATGCTCCCAAAAATTCTACCAAAAAAGTAAAAACCAAAACATACCTAAAAAGTCTCATAATACCTTGAAGGGTGTCAATATTTAATTGCTCCTTTAAAATTTGTCTTGATTTTAAACCAATCTTTTTTCTTAAAATTAAAGGAAATAAAGTCGCCAAAGTCATAACTCCAAGTCCTCCAATTTGAATTAAAATCATAATCCAAATATGACCAAAAGTATTCCAATGCTCAGCCGTATTTACAGTAGTAAGACCTGTAACACAAGATGCAGATGCTGCTACAAAAATTGAATCAATCAAATCTGTAGACTTTCCACTTCTTGTAAAAATTGGCAAAGATAAAATACATCCTCCTATAAGGATTAAAATTGCAAAACCCAAAGTTAAATACAAGGGTGGATTTAATGTAATCTTATCCGACAATTTTTCCAAAAAATTTTGTTTATTTTTTCTAATATTTCTCATTTTCCTTCCTTAATAATAAAAAATAAATTATATCCTATTTATATGATATCTCATCTAATTTTATACCCTAGATTACAAATGTCAACATGATAAGTATTTATTTTACAAACAATTTATAATTTTGTTTTAAAATAATTTTTAGGGTATAAATTTAGCAAAGAAATGGAGTTTTTTATGAAAAAATATTATTTTAAAGAAAAATTTTTTAAAATTACAGATAAGTATCCAATTTTGGATGAAAAGGGAAATGAAGTATTTTATTTTGACCAAGATTTTAAATTTGTAGGTTATAAGGCAAAGTTAAAAGATATGGATGGAAATATTTTGTTTAATATTTCCAAAAAAATTCTTTCTTTTCTCCAAACTTATTACGTAGATTTTTATGATGGAAGTCGTATGGAAATAAATCAAAAACTATCATTTTTAAAAAGAAAAGTTGATATTTCTTACCAAGGAAAAAAACTTACTTTAAAAGGTAGCATAATGGATCATGATTTTGAGGTTTTTTATAATAATAATTTAGTTGCTGACATGAAAAAGAAATTTTTCGCTTTTACAGATCAATACGAACTAAGAGTTTATGACGAATCTTTAAGTCTTGTTCTTGTAGCCTTATGTCTTTGCATTAATGAAATGAAAGACAGAGATGATGCGGCAGCTGCTGCATCTAGTAATTAATATTGATTTTTCCTATATTTGATATATAATTATATCAACAAGAGGGAGTAGCTTAATTATTCAATCGTCATTACGGTTTAACCCGGTTGAATAAACCATCTGGTAGCAAGACTTTTGGCGATTTGCCAGAAGTCTTTTCTTTTTTGTAAAAAATTTTTTAGGAGGTAGAATGGATTATTTAGGTCAAAAAAATGAAGTTGTTAAAAAACTTGACTCTGATAGCTCAAGAGGTTTATCAAAAGATCTTGCAGCTAAACGTCTTGAAGAAAACGGCCCAAATAAAATTGAATCTAAGGCAAAAAAATCTTTAGCCAAAAAAATCGCCGAACAAATTATTGATCCTATGGTAATTTTATTGATAGTTGCATCTATTGTATCAGCTTTTACTGGTGATAAGGTTGAATGTTTTATAATTATTGCCATAGTTGTAATTAATGCTATTATGTCAATTATTCAAGAAGGAAAAGCTGAAGATTCTGTTGAGGCCTTGCAAAAAATGTCATCACCCGAAGCAAGTGTAATTCGTGATGGCAAAAAAATAAAAGTAAAAGCAGAAGAATTGGTTGTAGGAGACATTGTTGTAATTGAAACTGGAGATATTGTTCCAGCTGATATGCGTTTATTGGAATCATCAAATTTACAAATAGATGAGTCTTCTCTTACAGGAGAATCAGTTGCTGCAGAAAAAAATTCTGAGGCTGTTTATGATAGCGAAGTAGGAATTGGTGATAGGGAAAATTTTGCTTTTTCATCAACAATAGTAACATACGGTCATGGAAAAGGAATTGTAACTCAAACTGGATCTGATTCAGAAATGGGAAAAATCGCATCAAGTCTTCACCAAGTTGAAGATAAGGATACACCTTTACAAAAACAATTAAACAAATTATCAAAACTTTTGGCAATGCTTGTAGTTGTAGTTTGTATAATTGTATTTGTTGTTGGATATTTTAGAACTGGCGATTCACTTTTAGAAAATCTAATGGTTGCAGTTTCTCTTGCAGTTGCAGCAATTCCTGAAGGTCTTACTGCAGTTGTAACAATTGTATTATCAATCGGAATGAACAGAATGGCAGAAAGAAAAGCCATTGTAAAATCCCTAGTTTCTGTAGAAACACTAGGAGCTACAACAGCAATTTGTTCAGATAAAACTGGAACTTTGACTCAAAACGAGATGACCATTACAAAAGTTTGGACAAATGAAAAAGAATATGAAGTTGAAGGAAGCGGATACGAACCAAAAGGCCAAATAAAACTTGATGATGAAAAAATCGAAGATGAAGAAAATATAAAACTTCTTATGAAAATTTCAACTTTGTGTAACGATGCCGACTTAACTCGTGAAGATAACCAATATAAAATTATAGGAGATCCAACAGAAGGAGCTATGCTTACATTTTCTGAAAAATGGGGAATAGTTCAAGAAGATTTGGAAGAAAAGCATCCAAGAATTGAAGAAATTCCTTTTGATTCTGACAGAAAAATGATGACAACCTTCCACAATATTGAAGAAAATTATAAGTCAATGACAAAGGGAGCTCCTGATATAATTATTTCAAATTCTTCAAAAATTTTATTGAATGGCCAAATTGTAGATTTCACAGAAGATTTAAAGAAAAAGGCAATGGATGAAAATAAAAATCTTGCCAAACAAGCTCTTCGTGTAATGGCTTATGCCTTTAGAGAATTTGATTCAATAAAAAATGAAGAATTAACAAGTGAAAATATAGAAAAAGATATGGTATTTGTTGGACTTACTGGAATGATTGATCCACCAAGACCTGAGGCTAAAAAAGCAGTTTCTGAATGTCACTCATCAGGAATTGATGTTGTTATGATTACTGGAGATTATTTAGAAACAGCCTTCGCTATAGCAAGAGATTTGGGAATTGCAGATTCCAAAGATCAAGCTATTGAAGGAAAAGAATTAAATAATATGAGTGATGAGGAAATTAGAAAAATTGCCAAAGAAAAAAGAGTTTTTGCAAGAGTATCTCCACAAAATAAAGTTCAACTTGTAAACGCCCTCCAAGAAAACGGCGAAATAGTTGCCATGACAGGAGACGGAGTAAATGATGCTCCAGCAATTAAAAATGCTGACATAGGAATTTCTATGGGAATTACAGGAACTGACGTTGCCAAAGATACAGCAAATATGATTTTGGTTGACGATAACTTTGCAACAATTGTAAATGCAGTTGAAGAAGGAAGAATAATTTTTGCAAATATCAGAAAATTTGTTTCATTCCTACTTTCATGTAACATTGCAGAAGTTTTGATTGTATTTTTATCAATTCTATTTGGCCTACCTTCTCCACTTACACCTATCCAACTACTCTGGTTAAACCTAGTAACAGATGCTTTCCCAGCACTTGCCCTTGGAGTTGAGCCAGGAGAAAAAGATATAATGCAAAGACAACCAAGAGATCCAAAAGAATCAATAATTTCTGGAGACTTAAAAAATTCACTAATTGTCCAATCATTAGCAATTACATTTTCAGTTCTAGCATCTTATTTGATAGGACTTAAATGGATTTTCCCAGGAAATATAGAAGGGGCCCACACAATGGTTTTTGCAACTTTAATTACAAGCGAACTTTTAAGAGCGTTTTCTGTAAGAAGTACAAAATATACCCTAAAAGAATTAGGAATTGGATCAAACAAACAATTAATAAAAGCAAATCTCTTATCATTTGCCCTACTTTTAATTGTAATGTATGTAGGACCATTAAGAAATTTATTTGAATTAGAATTAATCACTTGGCAATGGTTGATAATACTAGCACTTGCCTTTATCCCATTAATTTTAGGAGAAGTTCACAAAATTAGTGTTAGAAAAAATAAATAATTTTAAAAAGCAAGAGTTTTAATTCTTGCTTTTTTTTGCTTAATTAGTATAATGTAGTTACTAAGAGATATGAAAGTATACAACCAATCAAAAAAGCAGGAGCGGCAACTCCTGCTTTTTTTGCCTAATTATCGTCAATATATCTATCTAAAAATTTGCAAATATAGTGGCAAATTATACCCGCTAAGATAGAAAGTACTAGAGATATGAACAAACCAATCACCCCCTAACTGTTACCAGTTTAGGTTGACGATAACAAAAATAGTATATCATAATTTTTATTTCTAAGTTTTATCTTTAAAAAAATCTTATTGATTTTTTATATCTAATGAGTATAATGCTTTTGAGTAAAAGAATATAGATTCATGGAATCAAAAAAAGCAGGAGTTGCCCCTCCTGCTTTTTTTAGGCTAGTTATCATTCTTATAATATATATCTAACCATTTGCTTATGCAATGAGTAATTACACCAGCCAAAATAGATATTAGAAAAGAATATAAACATTTCATGGAACCCCTCCCTTCTGCTATCGGAATGGGAATGGGAATGATAACGTTATAATTATATCAAATTAATAAAATTAGAGGTAGATTTATGAGAAAAAAAGAAAAACAAAAATATTTTATGGAAAAACTTCACGAAATTTACAATGATAAAAATTTAAATTTAACTGAAACTTGTAGGAAAAAAATTTTAGACCAATATAAAGAATTATCAAATAATAAGACAAATATAAACTATGCCTCCTACAAGCTCTATCCTCATTTAAGAAATGCCCTTTATGACAATAAGGACTCAAAACTTTTAGGTGATTTTATGAAAATAATTTTAAAATACAGGTGGAAGGCATATTTTGCAATGATTTTACCTACAAGATTTTAATTTTAAAAAAGCAGGAGTATAAATTCCTGCTTTTTACAATTTAAAAACAATCCCAAAAACTGCACCCATCCCTATTATTAATAAGGGGTGGATTTTTTTGTATTTTCTTAGTAAAAATAAAAATCCAAGGAATAAAACAAGCTGGATTAATTGAAATAAGTCAAGGAAATTTCCCGTTTTTTGGTATAATTTTACGTTAAATAAGGAAATTACCATTACATTCAACATAGCTCCCAAGATAAGGCCTGCTGTTGATGGTCTTATAAATTCAAAGGCATTTTTCACTGTAAGAGATGTTTTAAATTTATCCATAGATTTTGCTATTATTAAAATTATAATTATTGCAGGCAATATCAAGGAGAAAGTTGCAAGAATTGCCCCAACAATTCCGTAAGCCTTATATCCTGCAAAACTTGCAACATTTATTCCAATTGCTCCAGGAGTTGATTCTGAAACTGCAATCATATCTAATAATTCTTCGCTAGTAAACCAATCATAATTTTCTGCCATTTTTTGTAGGAAAGGAAAAGTTGCCATCCCTCCTCCAATTGCAAAAAGTCCAGTTTTGAAAAATTCCCACATCAACCTAAGCATATTTTCCTCCAAAAACAATTCCAAAAATCCCACAAGCTATAACAATAATTATTGGTGAAATTGAAAATATTCCAATAGCGATAAAAGTTAATACAAATATTAAAATTTTTATTTTTGTATTGGCAGTTTTTTTTACCATATTTATTACTGTATTTAAAACTAAGGCTGAAACTGCAATTCTAATTCCAGCAAAGGCGTGTTGGATTAAAAGCAAATTGGAAAATTCTTTTAAAAAATTTGCAATAATAGTAATTATTATTATTGATGGAGTAATAAATCCCAATGATGCAATTATTCCTCCCAAATTTCCCTTTCTTTTTCTCCCACAAAATGTTGAAGTATTTACGGCAATTATTCCAGGAGTTGTCTGTCCAATCGCATAATAATCTAGCATTTCTTCTTCTGTAATCCATTTTCTTTTATCGACCAATTCCCTTTGCAAAAGCGGAAGCATAGCATAGCCTCCTCCAAAGGTAAAGGCCCCTATTTTAAAAAATGTTATGTATAGATCTAATAATATTTTCATTTTAATTCTCCTTATAAATTTATTATAGCATACTGGAACAGATTGGCTAAATAGCTTGAATAGAGCCTTTTTATTAGTATAATGATTTTTATAGCGATTACATGAAAGGAATTTTATGAATTTAACTTTATCTAACTCATACTTAGAATTTTTAGACGAAATTAATAATTTATATATAGAAGCTTTTCCAAAAGCTGAAAGAAAACCAATGAAGCAAATTATAAAAGTTTGCCAAAATGGTTACGGAAGAATCATCCCAATTTTATTGGATGATGAATTTGTGGGTATGTTTATAACTCTTGATTCTGATGGTGATGATATACTTTTGATTGATTATTTTGCAATAAAAAGTGATTACAGAGGTTTAAGTCTTGGCTCAAAAGCTATTGACCTTTTAAATAAGATGGAAAATAAAACAATAATTATTGAAATTGAACCTTGTGTAAGTGATGCTAACAATCTTTTACAAAGACAAAAAAGAAAGAAATTTTATGAAAATCTTGGTTTTAAACAAACTGATATAAACATTTCTTGGTTTGGTGTGGATCTTGAATTAATGAGTCTTAACAAAATTATTGATTTTAACCACTACATGGATTTATTGACTTCAATTTTCCCAAAAGCTTACATTGAAGAAAATATTAAACTGACATAAATTTTAAGGAGATTTTATGAAATTATTATTTGATTGTGACGGAACTATTCTAGATTCTATGCATATTTGGCTAGAACCTATTGGAAAATTGTTGGATCATTATAATTTTAAACTAACAACTGAACAAAAAGGACAAATTGAAGCCTTAACTTTTATTGACACTGTAAGATGGCTAAATAAGAATGTTTGTCCAGAAAAAAGTGAGGAAGAATTAATAAATTATTTTTCAGATACAGTTTTTAAGGCTTACAGAAATTCTCTTATGCCAAAAGTTGGGGCTGAAGAAATTTTAAGAAAATTAAAAAAACAAGGCTATGATATGTGTATTTGTTCATCAACTGACAAAGTTCACCTAGAAAACGCCCTAAACAGATTAAATCTTTTTAATTTATTTGATTTTATTCAAACACCTGATAGCATTGGTTTCAAAAAAAATGAAAATGGATATTGGCAAAATGCCCTTGATAAATATAACATAAAAGCAGAAGAAGCTGTTTTATTTGATGACGCCCTTTATGCTATAAAATCTGCAAAAAAACTTGGAATAAAAACCGTAGGAATAAAAGACTTCCCTTATAACCAAAATGAATGGGAAGAGATAAAAAAAGAAGCCGATATAATTCTTGATAATATCAAAGATATAGATATGGAAAAAATTAAAAATTTATAAAAGATGCTGAAAGTTTTATGAAATCTCTCGACTACTAAAACTCATTTACTAGGTGAATTCTTCAGTGCTCTCGAACTAGTTTTAGGGATAAATATGCCTTGATTTGGCATATTTATCCCTAAAACTAAGTGCTAAATCATGAAGAAGTTTTCGTAGCAAACATGTTTTAGTGTGAGTGAAACGAACGCATGGAGAGATCTCATGAGATTTCTCGACTCACTACGTTCGCTCGAAATGTGTGAAAATTTAGTTTTTCAACAGTCTGAACCACCTAATTGGTGGTTTTTTTATTTGAATTCTGCAAATTTTAAGTTCTTTTTCATCTTCTTTCTCAATAAAAATAAAGAAAGTATTCCTTTTATTATTGATGTTATAGTCATTGATAACCAAATTCCCAAAACTCCAAAATATGGAATTAATAAAAATGATATTGGAATTCTTGCTGCATTAAAAATTACTGAAATAGCAGATGGAGTTCTTGTATCAGATAAGCCTTGAAAAACTCCAGTCGATCCAATTTCTAACGACATCATAAGTTGACTTGCTGAAAGAATAGCCAAATATTTTGCCCCCAAATTAATCGTTTCTATATCTCCAGGAACAAAAACTTTAAACAAAGAATTTCTAAATCCAAAAAGAATAATTGTTGCGATCAGACCAATAGTTCCAACAAGTTTCAAACTTTCTTTCACACCTTTTTTTACCCTATCGACAAGGCCTGCCCCATAGTTTTGGGCAATTAAGGATTGAATTACAGCTTGGCAACCTTCAGTAGTTTTCCAAGAAATTGATTCAAGTTGACTTCCTATAGAATAAACCGCAACTGGTTTTGGCCCAAAACCTGCCATAAGTTTATTTAAAATTATAGTTATAAGGGCGTGGATACCGCTTATAAAAGAAACTGGAAGACCAAGTTTAAAAATTCTTTTTTGCCATTTTGTAGAAAGGGTGAAATTTTCCAAAGAATTTTTTATAACCCCATCCTTTCTTTTCATGACAAATAAAAAAATAATAAAAACAGTAGCCTGACCTGTAACAGTTGCAATAGCAGCTCCCCTTATCCCCATGGCTTGAATTGGCCCAAGGCCAAAAATAAAAAGAGGGTCCAAAATAATATTTAAAACAAGGCCAATTGTATTTATTTTAAAAGGAGTGACACTTTCACCAATAGAATAAAAGGCCTGGGAGAAAATAGGATTTAAAAAAACAAACAAATAACCTAAAGTAGTAATAGAAAGATATTGATTAGCGAAATCAGACACTTCCTTTCCAAGCTTATAAAAATCAATAATATAGGTTTTAAAAGTTAAAATTAAAACTATGTAAATAATTGAAGTAATAAATCCTTGAAAATATCCATTTTGAAGAATCAAAGACGTAAGCTTTTCATCTTTTCTACCATAAGCTTGAGAAGCATAAACCCCTCCACCAATTTTTGCAATCAAAGAAAGAGCTTCAGCAATCCAAGCCAAAAAATAAGAAACTCCAACTGCAGCAACAGCATTTGATCCAATTCTTCCAATCCAAACCATATCAACCAAAGTATATGCAATTTGAACAAAAGCTGTAAGAGTCAAGGGTATAGATAAAACTATCAAAGATTTTCTAATATTATCTTTTGTTAGATCAATACTTTTTCTTTTCTCCATAAAAACTCCTTTCCTTATTTAAATCATATTATTAAATCTAAAAAATTATTAAAGCCATTATAATCTCCTAAATTTTACAAAAAACAAATTAAATTGTCAATATTTATCAAATAAGAAAAATTTTTAAATAGTAAAAATCATAAATTAAAATTTGCAAAATAAAAAAGCTGCAAAATAATTTTCATATTTTGCAGCCAAGTATTTTTACTAGAATCTCAATGATAAGCAGGTTAAACTTCCATCAATTTTTTTAAACTCATCTGTATCTACAACTTTTACAGGGTATCCTAAAGATTTTATATGTTCAAGTGTTTTTGGAAATCCCTTTGGTACCATAACAGTTCCGTTAATATATAAGGAATTAATTGCATACAATTCATCCTTTTCAACAACATATCTATTAAACTTTTGAAAATCTTCTACTTCATTCATTTTTTCACTTACTAGCATATTATTATTTTCTAAATAAATTGCAAAATCCTTTAAGTGAAGACCTTCAGTAACTTCAACTGTAGAAGTAGTATATCCAAATTTCTTAACAATTTCATCAAATTGTCTAGCCCCTTCAGCATTTGTTCTTTCAGATTGTCCAATATAAAAATGTTTATCAACCAACATTATATCTCCACCTTCCATAGTTCCTGGTGCTTCGATATAAAAAATTTGATCTTCATTATAGAATTTTTTTAAAGGTTCAATAATTTCGTGTTTTTCACCATTACGACTTTCTATAGGAGAATTAGTAACAATTGCACATTCTTTCATAACTACAGCTGGATCTTCAACAAAACAAGAATCTGGATATTCTTCCAAAGCTTCCAAAACCAAAACATCAAGACCTAAATCTTCCAAAGTTTTAACATATTGTTCATGTTGTTTCAAAGAATCTTCATAAATAGGAGCCTCCTCAGAAAACATCCCAGTAGAAATTCCTTCAATCATAGCCTTACATGGTTTCCTTACAATAGCATTTTTAAATTCTAACATATATACACTCCAATTTTAAATATTACAAAAATCATTTTTTATATACCCAATTTCTTCCTATTAAAAAACGCTCTAAGTTAAGAGCGTTTAATTTATTCTATAATAAGTGAAGTTTCTTTATCAAATAAGTAAGTTTTTTCCATGTCTAAAGCAAATTTTCTATTTTCTCCTACTTTGGCTTTTGTTGATGGTTTTACTCTTGCTGTTATTTGATCATCTCCAAGGTCGAAATATAGGTAAACTTCTGCTCCCATTAGTTCGTAAACTCTTATTTTTGCTTCAACTATCGATTCTTTTTCTGTTTTTTCTAAATAATTTTCATCATCATACAAAGATTCTGGTCTTATTCCAAATACAATTTTTTTGCCTACATAGTTTTTTTCTATAAGTGTTTGGGCTTTTTGTTTTGGAAGTTTTAATTTTATATAATCATTTTTTACATAAACATCGTCTTCTTCTTTTATTACTTCAACATCTATTAAATTAATTTGAGGTGATCCAATAAATCCTGCTACAAATAAATTTTTTGGATGGTCGTAAAGGTTTTGTGGGGTATCGATTTGTTGAACTACTCCATCTTTCATTACAACAATTCTTGTACCAAGAGTCATTGCCTCTGTTTGGTCGTGAGTCACATAGATCATTGTTGTTCCCAATTTTTGGTGAAGTTTTGATATTTCTATTCTCATTTGAACCCTAAGTTTTGCGTCAAGGTTACTTAGTGGTTCATCCATCAAAAATACTTTTGGATTTCTAACTATTGCACGCCCCATAGCTACTCTTTGTCTTTGCCCACCAGATAATTGTTTTGGTTTTCTTTTTAATAAATTTTCAATCCCCAAAATTTTTGCAGCTTCTTTTACTTTTCTGTCGATTTCATCTTTTGGTGTTTTTTTTATTTTTAAAGAAAATGCCATGTTATCATAAATAGTCATGTGAGGATATAGGGCATAATTTTGAAATACCATGGCTATATCCCTGTCTTTAGGCTGGATATCATTCATTCTTTTTCCATCGATTTCAAGTTCTCCAGAGCTTATGTCTTCAAGTCCTGCTATCATTCTTAATGTTGTAGATTTTCCACAGCCTGATGGACCAACAAAGATTATAAATTCTTTGTCTTCTATTTCCATATTAAAATCTTTTACAGCATGAAAACCGTTATCGTAAATTTTATTTATATTTTTTAAACTTAAATTCGCCATTTTTTCTCCTTTATATCAGAATTTACAGTGTAAATTTTAATATTTAGAATTTATTTTCTGTTTTTTTCTATTATTTCTTTCAAAAATTCTTTTTTTTCTTTCAATTTTTCCATAGATTTAAATTTGAAAGACCAATTTTTATCGTCAAGTGTTGCAGGTTCGTTTATTCTCGCTTCATCTGTCAAACCCAAAATATCTTGTAGAGGAATTATCACATATTCACTTTCTCTTTGCATGGCAAATTCAAAAAAATCATCATTTATATTTTTATTTTGTATGCCAAGTTTTTTAAATAGTTTTTCTACGTCTTTCTTATCATCTTCATCTAACTCTTCATACCACGATTTTATGGTTTTATTATCATGAGTTCCTGTATATGATACTGAATTTTTAGGAGCATTGATGTAATTTTCTTCTTTTGGTTTTAAAAATTCTTGGATAATAACCATGCCCTTTAGGTTAAAATAATCCCTAAGCTCATAAACTTCTGGCCTTATTTCTCCCAAATCTTCTGCAATAAATTCAACATCATTTAATTCTTTTTTTACTTTTTTAAATAAGTCGTATCCCGGTGCTAAATGCCACTTTCCTTTAATAGCTGTTTTTTCTTTTGCATCTATTACCCAATAAGTATCAAAGGCCCTAAAGTGATCAAGCCTTACAATATCATAGAGTTTTCCGTTATAGGCAAGCCTATTTAGCCAAAATGAAAAATCATCTTCTTTTATTTTTTCCCAATTATAAATTGGATTTCCCCATCTTTGTCCTGTAGCTGAGAAATTATCTGGTGGTACTCCTGCAATTAATTTTTCTCTACCATCTTTTGTTATTTGGAAATACTTTTGATTTTCCCAAACATCAAGGCTGTCAAGACCAACATAAAAAGGAATATCTCCAACAATTTTTATCTTATTTTCATTGGCATATTTTTTTAACTTCATCCATTGTTTGTAGAAAATATATTGGATAAAAATTTCATAATTTATCTTATCCTCATAAGGACTTAAATCTAGCTTTTTATCCCTTATCCAATTTTTCATCTCATCTGGCCATTCATTCCATGACCTTAGGTCATTTTCTTTTTTAAATGTTATAAAAAACCCGTAATTGTAGACAAAATCAAATTTCAAAAATTCTTTGTAAGCTTCATCTTCATAGCCCTTGTTTTTTTTGAAATTTTCATAGGCTGATTTTAAATATTTTCCCTTATATTTTCTTACAAATTCATAGTCAATTCTTGATTTTTGGTCTAATTTTTCTGGCATTTGCAAAAGAAGTCCATCCTCATACAAAAGTTCTAAGGATATATAAATTTCATCTCCTGCAAAAGATGAGTAGGGTTGGTAGGGAGAATTTCCATAACCTAGGGGATTTAGGGGCAAAATTTGCCACATATCAAATCCAGATTTTTTTATTATATCTATAAATTCATATGCTTTTTTTCCAAAATCTCCAACTCCATGATCACCGTTTAGACTTTGAACTGGTAATAAAATACCTGATTTTTTCATTTTTACTCCTAACTAACTATTTCTTTTGTGGTTTTTCCTATATATAATTTCGCATCAAATTTTGTTATTTTTTCATATTCTTTTTTATTTATTATTTTAAATAAATCTTTTACAGATTTATAGGCAATTTCTGAAGCCGGTTGGACTATGGTTGTAAGTGGTTTTAGCAAGTATTTATTTATCTCTAGTCCATCAAAGCCCGCAACAGAATAATCTTCTGGTACTTTTTTGCCAAAATCATCTATTGATTTTATTGCTCCCATGGCAATTGTATCTGATATTGCAAAAATTGCTGTACATGGTATTTTTTCTTTTACAATTTTTTTACCAATTTTATATCCATGTTCTAATGAATATGGATTCATCCCTTTTTGGGGAGAAAAAACTAATTTTTCATCAAATTTTATATTATTTTCTTCCAAGGATTTTTTGTAACCTAATAGCCTAAGTTTTCCAATACTTTCGTCATCACTTCTTGCTCCTATTAGGGCAATTTTTTTGTGACCTAGACTGATTAAATAATCTACCATTTTTTTGCTTTGAAGAAAATCATCTATGCCCAAACAAGTTGATTTTGGTATTTTTAAATCTTGATTAATAATTGTTGTCATTGTAAATGGTACAGACAAAGCTTTTAATCTTTTCTTGTCATTTACAAAATATCCTCCCAAAAATATTATCCCTACTGGTTTTAAAGTTTTTACAATTTTTTCTGCAAGGTCTAGCTCGCTTGAATTTTCTTCAACTTTTTGTAGAGCAAAGGCGTAGCCATTTTTTGTAATTTCTTCTTCAAGAACCTTTAACATGGGTGTAAAAAATGGATTGGTAATTCCTTTTATCAAAACTGCTATTGTTTTTGTTTTTGTTATTTTTAAATTTCTAGCATTTTGGTTAGGAACATATCCAACTTCATTTATCGTATCAAGAATTTTTTTTCTAGTTTTTTCACTAATTTCACCACCATTATTGATAGCTCTTGAAACTGTACTAACACTTACTCCACACAAAGATGCTATTTCTTTTATGGTTACTCTTTTCACTTTTTTATCCTTTTATAGCTCCAGCAGCAACTCCTTTTACAATATGTTTTTGCATAGTTAAATAAAATACTATTACAGGTAACATTGATAATACAAGCATAGCCATCATTGCTCCCAAATCTTTATTTCCATTACTTCCTACAAGCATTTGGATTACAACTGGAATAGTTTTATATGGTGTGCTTACTCCTATTACAAGATATGGAAGAAGATAATCATTCCAAATCCACATGGTATTTAAAATTGCAACTGTGATTGCTGTTGGTTTTAAAATCGGAAGGATAATATAAAAGAAATGCTTTATTGGCGAACATCCATCTATCATTGACGCTTCTTCAATTTCTATTGGAATTGATTTTATAAATCCTGAAAACATAAATACTGAAAGCCCACTTCCAAATCCCAAATACAAAACAACCATACCTATAGGATTATTTAAATGAAGCATGTCTGCAACTTTTATCGTTGGAAACATAACCATTTGGAATGGAACTATCATTGAAAATACAAATAAATAATAAATTATTTTTGTAAATTTATTTTTTACTCTAGTTAAATAATAAGCTGTCATTGCTGAAAAAAGTACAACAACTGCAACTGAGACTATTGTTATAAAAAATGACCAACCTGCTGCTTGGAAAAATCCTGTTCTTGCAAGACCAGAAACATAATTTTCAAGACCTGCAAAGGAATCTCCTTTTGGAAGGCTAAATGGTGAATCACTTATAAAAAATTTTCCTTTAAAAGAATTTATAAGGATAAAGCCAATAGGAAATAGGAAAATCACAAGTAAAAACAACATTATGACAAATAAAATTGCATTTATAGTTTTTTCTTTCATTATTGTTCCACCTCTTTTTCTCTAGTAAGTTTGATTTGAAGATAGGCTATAAAGGCTACGATTATAAAAAATATGACAGCTTTTGCCTGTCCAACTCCTTCAAATCCATTTCTTGAAAACATAGTATCAACTATATTCATGGCAAGCATTTCGGTCTTATACATTGGAGCTCCTGCTGTTAGGGCAAGGTTTTGGTCGTATAATTTGAAACTATTGGTAAGGGTTAAGAAGGTACAAATTGTAATTGATGGCATTACCATTGGAATTGTTATTGACTTTAAAATTTGTCCCTTGCTAGCACCATCAATTTCTGCAGCCTCTATTAAAGCAGGAGGCACATTTTGAAGGCCTGCTATATAAATTACCATCATATAACCAATCAATTGCCAGTTCATAAGAATTACCAAACCCCAAAAACCAAATTTAGGATTTGCCAAAAGTGTTTGGCCAAATTTTAATAAAAACGAATCAATCATAACTTGCCAAGTATAACCAAGGACTATTCCACCGATTAAGTTTGGCATAAAAAATACAGTCCTAAATAAATTTGTTCCCCTAATTTTTCTAGTAAGAACAACAGCAAGTGAAAATGCCAAGACATTTATAGAAATAACACAAATAATCGTAAAAATCACTGTAAATACAAAGGCTTTTCCAAATCTTTGCCCACTTGAAAGGGCCGTAACATAATTTTGTAAACCTACGAACTCAGAATTAAATATTGTAGTAAATTTTGTAAAAGAAAGTCCAATTCCCAAAATAAAAGGAATGATAAAAACTATACAAAAAACTAAAAAAGTAGGTAAGACAAAAAATGGGAAATATTTTTTCAATATTTTTTCCATAAAAACCTCCTTTATGGATTTGTTTTTAAAAAAAGTCTGAATGTTGAAATTATCAAATAAAGTTATCATACATTCAGACTTTTTATTAGGATAGATTAATTAAAATTATCTTTTAAGCTTTATTTTTGAGCTGCCTTTTCATCTTTCCAAGATTGTACAAAAGAATCTTCTACTTGGTCCCATTTCATTTCTCCAGATGCATATTGACCTAAAGCTTGACCAAAGAAATCTTTAAATGCTTGGCTTGGGAATGATGTGAAATTCCAATCAATATTATATAAGTCTTCATCTGACATATATTTTACAACTTCCTTAGCAAGAGGATCTGATGGTTGATCAGTTTCTTTAAATGTATCAAATGGTGAAATAAATCCAAGATCCTTTGTTACAAATTCTTTTCCTTTTTTAGATGTAAATAGCCATTTTAAAAATTCTTCTGTAGCTTTTTGATCTTTTTCACTAGCTTTTGAATTTATTGAGAAGAAGTTTTCAGTACCAACGCAAATACCTTGTTTTTCTTCGCCTTTAACTCCTGTATAAATTGGTAAGAATTTAATATTTTCTTCTTTAACTTTATTTCCAGAAACTTCTGAAATTTGGCTCCATGCCCAGTTTCCGTTTTGAACAAATGCAGCTTTTTCAAGAGCAAATTCAGCCATAGAATCTGTAACTGATTTTCCTGTCAAAGCATTTGGTTCAACTGTTGAATTATTTATATAAAGATCGAAAATATTTTTATAATTTTTCGCATATTTAAATTTAACTTCATCCATATCCTTTACTTTATTATCTTTATATTCATAATAAATTGGTAAATTTGCAAGATGAGTTTGCCATCTCCAATCTTCTCCCGGTTTTAAAGAAGTAGAAGCGAAGGCTCCATCGATGCCAAGATCTGCCTTTTTATCTTGCATATCTTCAGCAACTTCTTTTAATTTTTCAAAATTATTAATTTCATCAACACTTTTAATTTTTGCACCGTCAAGTTTTATATATTTTTGTAATATTGCATCGTTGTAGATAAGTCCATATCCTTCAACAACATAAGGAATTCCAAAAACACCATCTCCATCTTTAACTGCAAGTTCTTTGTCTATAAGATGTTTATAAAGCTCTGAATCTTTCAAATCTTTTGTGTAATCTTTCCAATTTTGATATCCAATAGGTCCATTAATTTGAAAAAGTGTAGGAGCATCTGATTTTGTAATTTCTGCTTTCAAAGTTTTTTCATAAGTACCACTTGCAGCAGTAACAACTTTTACAGGAACACCTGTTTCGTCAGTATAAGTTTTTGCAATTTCATTCCAAACTTTTTCAACTTCTGGTTTGAAATTCAAATAATAAACTGAACCTTTTGCACTTTCACCACTTGCTTGGTTAGAATTGTTATCAGCATCCTTTTTTTGTCCACAAGATGTGAGAGTTAAAGATGTTGCAAGAAGCAAGGCTGTTGTTAATAACGTTTTCTTAAATTTCATAAAAAAATTCCTCCATTTTTAATTTTCCCGTCTACCAAAAATATTTTTTAAATAATAGCTAAAAATATGGCTCTAATTTGATGATTTCAAATTTTAAAATCCCTATAATTTAGAAGTGATTTATGCAAACTATTTTCGGTATCGTTTCCGTAAATTCACTATATCATATAAAAAAATAAAAATCAAGCTT
>OLJD01000182.1_pt1 | contig 19201 bp, 13 predicted proteins | sample 1601441 | NCBI WGS metagenome assembly OLJD01 (sample SAMN04436853, study PRJEB24849) | human gut metagenome | biome: human gut; feature: NICU; material: stool | host: Homo sapiens | place: USA: Saint Louis, MO | collected 2011-10-01 | reverse complement strand
TTATTTAAAGATGGAGAAAAATCTGAAGGTGAAATTAAGGATGAACTTTATAATATAGCCGATAAAGAAACTTATAATTCTTCAATTAAAAATGCAAATGTTATTCAAAAACCTGTAATTATTGATAGCGATTATAAAAAGTCTGCCTACTCAATAATTGAAGATAATAAATTTTCCTACACAAATATATTTATGGCTACCCCTAGCAATGTACTTTGTTTTCAAATTATTGAAGATAAGGAAAAATCATCTGCATCTCAATATATAATGGCAGATTTACTATCAACAACTTATCCAGAAAGTGAAGATTTTGGTATGGTAGCAAAATCATTTAAATCTTTTAACAAAAATATGGATCTTTATGCTACAGAAAAAGTTGATATGGAGGACTTTTCATTTAATATTCCAAAAAACATGAAAAAAACTCAAGATAGTGAATCACTCACAGTATATGAAAGTCAAGTTTCGGGAAAAACCATAAACCAAGTTTTAATTTCAAAAACCAAAAAAGACAAAGACCTTGATTTGAATAAATCTTTCTCCCAAAGCCAAGGCACAACAATTCCACCAGCATTTATAAGTCCAATGGGTGAGGTTAAAGAAGAAATGGTCCATGATAAATTATTTATGAAATCAAAAGTAAGAATTTACACAGAACAATTCACAAAAGAAGGCGAAAAAATAGCCTTTGAAACCAATAATTATTATGTAAATATGATTCTTACAGGTCCTTTAAAAAATACAAACAAAACCGAACTTTTAAATGAAAATATTATAAATTCCTTGAAATTTAACCAATAAAATCTATAGCAAAAGGCAGGTTAATACCTGTCTTTTTACTTGTAGAAATTTAAATAACAATTGAAAAGTTTAAACATAGACTTGGTCGAAAAATTTTAGAAATGACTTTAATTATATATAAATTTAATAAATGAGATCTCTCCACAAGGTCGAGATGGGTAATAACTGAATAAATTTAATTACTAAAGTTTATATTTTTATAATTTAAAAATCATTTTTTCCTTTAGCCATTAAAAAAATATAGCATTAACCCATCTCGAGCAGAAAAATATGCCTTGATTTGGCATATTTTTCCCTAAAACTAGTGCGAAAGCACGGTAACGTTTGCGAAGCAAACGGGTTTTAGTAGTCGAGAGATCTCTTAAATTGACTTTGACCATATATATAATAAATATTTGAGATCTATCCACTTAGTTCACTAAACAAGTTTCTTAGCAAACTTCTTCGTGCTTATGAAAACTCATCTGCTACGCAAATTTTTCCGTGATCTCGCACTATTTTTCAGGATTTATAACCGAAATCAACGGTTATAAATCTGAACTTAGTTTTAGGGATGATTGTGCCGAATCAGGGCACAATCATCTAGTCGAGATGGGTTATTTTTGAATTAATATTAATTTCTAAAGTTTTTATATTTTTTATAATTTTAAAATCATTTTTTCCTTTAGTCATAAAAAGAATATAGAATCAACCCATCTCGAGCGCAGCCGAGAGATCTCTTGATTAAATATAGCTATAATTAAAATTTATCTTTGCACATTAATAAAAGAATTTTTCTTTTGATATGGACTCTTTCATTAATATATTTAGAAATTACAGTTTTATTTTACAAATAATTGATAAACTTTCTCATTTTTTGATAGAATGTTAGGGGGTTTTTATGAAAAAATTTAACTTTACTTACAAATTAAAGAAAAATTTTCTTGTATTTTTTGTCATCCTTATCATTTGGCAAATTATTTATAAGATGGGGATTTTTTCGCCAATTTATCTTCCAAGCCCTTACAAAGTATTGGAAACTTTCCTAGATATGGTTTATGATGGGTCTATTTTTGAAAATATTTTGGCCTCTCTTTATAGGGTTTTTGTGGGATATATTTTAGCTTTTATATTTTCCTTTTTTTTGGCTTTGATATTTTATTTAAAAGCTAATATTTTCCCATATTTTTCAAATATTTTAGATTTTTTGAAAAATATTCCTCCCCTAGGTATGATTCCTCTTTTGATTTTATGGGTTGGAATTGGTGAAGTTAGCAAAATTACCATAGTTTTTATGGCATCTTTTTTCCCGATTTTTTTAAATATTCAAAAGGGTTTTATGGAAGCTGATAAAAATATGATAGAAATGGGTAGAGCTTTTTCTTATGATGATAGGGAAATTTTTACAAAACTTGTCCTTCCTTCAAGTTTAAAGGATATTTTTGTTGGAGCTAGAATTGGTCTTGGTTATGCCTATAGGTCAATTATTGCTGCAGAAATGCTTGCTGCATCCAAGGGATTAGGATATTTGATTAATTTTTCAAGGCTTATGTCAAGAACCGACAAGGTCATTGTTGGAATTTTACTAATCGGATTAATAGGTATGATTTCTGATAAAATTTTTGTAAAAATTGCAAGCTTATTTTTGAAAGGAGATTTGAAAAATGACTGGTATAAATCTATCTAATCTTTCAAAAATCTATGAAATCGACGGCAAAAAAATCAAAGCTCTGGATAATTTAAACCTAAATCTTGATATCAAAAAAAGAAATGTCTTGATTGGCCCTTCTGGCTGTGGAAAATCTACCCTGCTTAGGACAATTGGAGGACTTTTGGAAATTGACCAGGGAGAAATTTTAAAAGATAAGGTTAAAACTTCCTTTGTTTTTCAAGATCCAAGACTTTTAGCCTGGAAAAATGTTGAAGAAAATATAAAATTTTCAAACAATGACTCAAAACTTTGCCAAAAATGGATAAAAATAATGGGGCTTAAAGGATTTGAAAAAGCCTATCCTTCCCAACTTTCTGGAGGAATGAAGGCAAGAGTTTCCCTTGCCAGAGCTCTTATTTTTCCTAATAATTTTATGCTTTTAGATGAACCTTTTGCCTCTTTGGATGAAATTACTAAGGAAAAATTAGAAATAGAGTTAATTAATTATATGAAAATCAAAAATTCCGGTTTTTTATTTGTAAGTCACGACCTAGAAGAAGCCCTCAATGTGGGCCAAAGACTTATAATTATGAAAAATGGAAAAATTGTTTCTGATTTTGACCTTGAAGATGGGAAACTTTCCAAGGAAATTTTGAGAAATAAATTTAAAAAAATAATAGGAGAAGAAAATGAAAAATAAATTATTAAAAATTTTATCACTTTTTGCCCTAGTTTTCGCAATCACTGCTTGCTCAAATACGGACAAAAAAGAAAATAATTCAAACGAAAATATTTCAAATCAAGTATCACAAAGTAATGAAAAATTATCTATTGACGAATTAAACATAACATACGTAACAGCACCATTAAATGTTCCATCAATTATAGAAAAAAATAAAGAAATATTAAAAAAACACCTTCCAGGTGTAAAAATCAATTACAAAGAAATAACTAGTGGAGCTGACCAAACTGCTGCTCTTGCAAGTGGGGATGTTGATATTTTATATGCTTTAGGAGGATCTTCTGCAATTCTTGCAAAAGCTAATGGTCAAGATATCAAAGTTTTAAATATGTATTCAAGAGCACCAAAAGCTTTTTCACTTTTTTCTAAAGATGATTCTATAAAAAGTCCTAAAGATTTAAAGGGCAAAAAAATTGGAGGCCCTGCAGGAACAAACCTTCACCAAGAACTTTTAGCATATTTAGACAAAGAAAATATGACAGAAAAGGATGTAGAATTTTCAAATATGTTAATTCCTGATGCTGCAACTGCCCTAGATTCAGGAAATTTGGACGTGGCACTTTTGGGAGGTCCTGCAGCTTATAAGGCAAAAGAAGCAGGACTATATGAAATTACAGACGGTGAAAATCTAATTGATGCCATAATTTGTGTGGCAAGTTCAGAAAAATATGCCAAAGACCATCCAGACGTAATAAAAGCCCTTGATGATGCCCAAGCTGAAATTTCTAAATTTATGGAAAATGATAAAGAGCAAACAAAAGAAATTGTAAAAAAAGAACTAGACCTTGACGATAAAGCCTACGATTATATGTTCCCAATGTATGATTTTTCAACAAAAATCACAGATAAAGACAAAGAAGGATTTGAAAGAACTAAGAAATTTATGTTAGATAACAAGATGATAGAAAAAGATTTTGATATCAATCTTTTATTTTAATAAAAATAATTTAAAACCAGCTCAATTAAGAGCTGGTTTTAAAATTTGTATAATAATTTTTTATTTAATTTTTAGTCTATTTTAATATTGTTAGTATAATTTTTTCTTAATATTTACTAATCAAAGAGATCTCTCCACAAGGTCGAGATGGGTTCTTATCGAATTATTTTTATTGCTAAAGTTATAGTTTTATTTTCTATATTTTAGAATTCTTTATAATTTTTAAGTTTTTTCTTTAGTCATAAGAAAAATAGATATTTAACAACATCTCGAGCGAAGTCGAGAGATCTCATGAATTAACTTTAATCCTATATAAACTTAGTAAAAGAGACCTCTCCATGCACTCCACTTAGTTCACTAAAACACGTTTGCTTAGCAAACTTCTTCTTGCTTATGAAAACTCATTTGCTACGCAAATTTTTCCGTGCTCTCGCACCAGTTTTCAGGATTTATAATCGAAATTAACGGTTATAAATCTGCACTCAGTTTTATGTATGATTGTGCCAAATCAAGGCACAATCATCTAGTCGAGATGGGTGATTATTGATTGGATTTATTACTGAAGTTTATGGAGTTTTATTTTTATGATTTTATAAGATTAGATTTCTTCTTAAGTATTAAAAAAATATAGAATTAACCCCATCTCGAGAGTAGCCGAGAGATCTCTAAATTGACTTTGATCCTAAATATACTTAATAACTTTGATCCTAAATATACTTAATAAAAGAGATCTCTCCGCGCACTCCACTTTGTTACGTTTGGTCGAGATGGGTGAGCGATTTATTTATTTAATAGCTAAAGTTTTATAGTTTTTATAATTTAAAAATCAACTTATTTCTCTAGTAATAAGAAAAATATAAAATTAACCCATCTCGAGCTTGTCGAGAGATCTCTTTATTTTCTATCTTTAATAAAACCTTATCTTTGCTTTCCTATATTTATTAAATTTACTCACAAAAAAATCAGAGTAATTAAACTCTGATTATACTGTTCACAAAATATACAAATCCTCATGCTAAGAATATCATACGGAAAAAATTGCTTTGATTTCAAGTTTTAAAATTCGTTAAAAATCGCACTGTTTGAGCGTCAGCGAGTTTGCGATTTTAGAATTTTGAAATTTAGAAATCAACAATTTTTGGAGTCAAATATTCGTGCTTGAGGGTTTGTCTACACTCTGTCAGAGCAATAAAACTCTGATTTTATATTTTATAAATCATCCTCAATAACTGAAGATTTGGAATAAGCTGAAACTTTTCCTTCAAAGAAGTCTGTTTTTACTTGGTTTGGATCTGAATATTCGCTTACCCATTTCATTGATTGGGGTTCTTCTTCATAGCCTTCATAAATTTTTCCAAGTCCTAGTCCTTTTGCCCTTAGATTTCCCAAATATTTTATATAATCTTCAATCATTTGTGCATTTAATCCTTGGATTTCATCTCCAATGGCATATTTTCCCCAGGCAATTTCTTGTTCTACTCCTTCTTTTAATAAGGATAGGTAGAATTCTTTTAATTCGTCAGTGAATAAATCTGGTCTTTCTTCTTTTAAATCATTTATCATTGACCTAAATAACCATAAGTGTGTGTTTTCATCCCTATTGATATATCTAATTTCTTGGACAGTTCCTGGCATTTTACCATTTCTTCCAAGATTGTAGAAAAATGAAAAACCTGAATAGAAATAAATTCCCTCAAGTATATAATTTGCAATCAAAACTCTCATCAAATTAAATTCGCTATCATCTTTTATAAATTCATTGTATTGGTCACCAATAAATTTATTTCTTTTTAAAAGATGCTCATCTTCCTTCCACAAATACAAAATTCTTGTTCTCTCATCAGGAGAGCAGATTGTATCTAGTATGTAGGAATAAGATTGGGAGTGGATTGCCTCTTGGTAGGTTTGAATTGCAAGGCAAAGATTTATTTCATTTGCTGTTATATAGGTTTGAAGATTTGGCAAATTTGCTGTTTGGATTGAATCAAGATAGGTCAAAAATGACAAAATCCTATCATAAGCCTTCTTTTCAGCTTTTGATAAATTTCTATAATCTTTAATATCTTGGTTTAAATTTATTTCTTCTGGAATCCAAAAGTTATTCATTGCTTGACGGTACCAATCATTTGTCCATGTATATTTTACATTGTTAAAGTCATTAAGGTTGGTTGTATTTCCATTGATAATTCTTCTTTTAGAAAGGTCAATGTCACCTTCTTCATTAAAAATTCCTCTTTTAGAAACTTCTTCCTTGTATTTTTTTTCCATGTTATCTCCTTTATTAAAATAAGTCCTAATTCTTATTTACCCAATTTTTTCTATAAAATCCTAATACTAAGTGAAAGAAGCGAAGCTTCTTACAAAATCAGCCCGCGCAGCGGTCGGTTGCAGGGGGTTAATAAAGTAGGGGCTTGGGGGAGGAAAATAGGGGGGAGAATCGAAACTCCCCCTTTCTTCCCCCAAATCCAAAGTAATTTATTTCATATTATTTTTAAAGTTTTAAAATAAATTATGAAGCACATGAATCACAATCTTCAACTTCTAGAGATTTTCCTCTTACATAATATAAGGATTTTACTCCTGCTTCCCATGCTGTTAGGTATATATTTAAAATTTGTCTCATTGTGTATTCTGTTGTTATATAAACATTTACTGATTGGGCTTGGTCGATGTGTCTTTGTCTTATACCACAAGCTCTCATTGAAATATTTTGGTCAATATTGTAGGCATTTTCATAAAGCCAGAAGGTTTTTGTGTTTAGTCCTGGGGCAACTCTTGGTACTATTGCTCCCTTTTTTTCTTCTAGGAAATACTTATTCATTATTGGGTCAACTCCTGCAGATGTTCCTGAAATTATTGAGGTTGATCCTGTTGGAGCAATTGCCAATAAATATCCATTTCTAAGTCCATTTTTGTGAACTTGGTCTTTTAATTTTTCCCATCTCTCGCTTTCATATCCTCTTTGTGTGAAATAATCTCCATTATCCCAATCACTTCCTTCAAAACAAGAATATGATCCCTTTTCTTTGGCAATTTCATTTGATGCCTTGATTGCAAAATAATTTATATCTTCATAAACCTTATCTACAAAATCAAGATGTGCCTCTTCTTCTGACCATTTTATATCATTTTTTACAAGCATATGATGGTAACCACTTGTTCCAAGGCCGATTGCCCTGTATTTTTTGTTGGTTACTTTTGCATATGGAGTTGGGTAATAATTTAAGTCTATTACATTATCAAGAGCTCTTACAATTGTTGAAACAACTTCCTCTAATTCTTCTTTGTCATTTACATCAATATTTCCAAGTGTAAGACTTGCAAGGTTACATTCTACAAAGTCACCAGGTTTTGTTGTATTTACAATTACTGTTTCCCCATCAACAGTTTTTATTTCTTCGCTAACTGTTTCAGATGGGCTCATATTTTGGGCAATTTCTGTACAAAGATTTGAGGAATAAATAATTCCCTTGTGCTTGTTTGGATTTGCCCTATTTACTGCATCTCTATTAAATACAAAAGGTGTTCCTGTTTCTGTCCATGATTTTATCAAAAGTCTAATCAAATCTTTGATGGCAATTACTCTTTTTGAAATTTCTTTGTCATTTACAAGTTTTTGATAAAATTCTTCAAATTCTTCCCCATAGGTATCTTCGATTGATTTGCCGTATTTTACCAAAACTTCGTGAGGATCGAACATATACCAATCTCCAACAATATTATCCCTACATTCTTTCCAGAAAAGATCTGGAACGCAAACTGCTGGAAAAATATCGTGAGCTTTCATCCTGTCATCACCGTTATTTGTTTTTAAAGATAAAAATTCTGGTATATCCTTGTGCCAAATATCCAAATAACAAGCCACAGCCCCTTGTCTAACTCCTAATTGGTCAACGGCAACTGCAGTGTCATTAGCAAGTTTTATCCATCTAATAACTCCACCTGCTACGTTTTTTATTCCCCTAATATCAGAGCCTTGAGCCCTAACTTTTCCAAAATAAAGTCCCATTCCACCACCGTGTTTTGAAACTTGGGCAAAGTTTGTAATTGAACGGTAGATTCCCTTTAGGGTATCTGGAACTGTATCTATAAAACATGAAGAAAGTTGGTTAAAGGGCTTTCTGGCATTAGTCATGGTTGGAGTTGCCATAGTTGCCTTTAATTGGGATAAGATGTCATATAATTTTTTGGCAAAAGATACCTTGTCTTTTTCACCAATAGCAAGATGCATTGAAATTCCCATAAACATTTCTTGGACGCTTTCAATATATTCGCCCTCAAAAGTTTTGATTAAATATCTTTTTGCAACTAAATCAAGACCTGAATAGGTAAATAATTTATTTCTATCTTCTTTTAAATAAGATCCCAATTCTTCTAAGTCTTTGTTATTATAATTTTCTAAAATATATTCTCCATAAAGACCAGCTGAAGTTAAATATTGGATTTTTGATCTAAAATCAACAATTCCATATTTTTCTTCGCTAAGACTAATTTTTAAATTAATCAAATGAATCATAAATCTTGCAGCAATAAATTCCCAATCTGGAGCTTCTTTACTTGTAAGCTCACTTGCAGCCTTGATAAGGGCGTTTAACAAGGCTTCCTTGGTCATATTTGCCTTTGTAAATGATTCAAATTTTAAATACAAAGACTCAATTGGATATCTTTGATTATCATATTCATCATTAATATCCCTAATAATAGAAAGGGTGTATTCATCATCAATATAAGATTCAAAATCTGTAAGGACCTTCCTATCCATATTGTGTTTTGCCCTATAAAGAATGTAGGATTTTACTTCTTTATAGTAATTATTTTCAATTAATTCAAGCTCAACTAAATCTTGAATTTCCTCAACAGTTACCACATGATCTTTGGGATATCTTTCCTTAATTGTATCTTCTATATTATGGGAAATTTTATCCAAATTTTCTTCACTAATTACAGAATCTACAGACCTGAAAGATTTAAAGATTGCACGATTTATCTTTTCTCTTTCAAAGTCAACAACTTTTCCGTCTCTTTTTTTTACTTCCATGTTCACCCCTAAATATTGTTATTTTTATATCTAATACACAACATATTGTGTTAATTCGAAAAATTCTACCTAACAATCATACCACAAGATAGGTATTTTAAAAAGTATAAAATACTTATAATTTTTTTAAACATTATCAAATTTTAAAAAATTAAATCTACATAAAAATTTTCACAAAAAAAGATATATCTTGAAAAATCAAAATATATCTTTTTATTTCATATTGTCGGCAAAATTACAAATCCTCATACTAAGAATATCATACGGAAAAAAATGTATTTATTTCAAACTTAAAATTCATCAAAAAATCGCATTATATGAGAGCCCTGCTCTAATTTTCCATTTTAGAATTTTGAAATTTAGAAATTAACAATTTTTAAGTTCGATATTTGTGCTTGAGGGATTGTATAGATATAATATTTCTTCATTATTATTTAATTTTCAAAAAGATAATCTACAACATCATCTTTTATAACTACAGTATCCACTAGCATATCTGCCAAGGATTGTTTATTTGGGCTAAATCCTACTATTAAATACAAAATTTTTATAAAATTTTGAATGTATCTTGCAAAAACTTCCCTAACCAAGCAATCAAAAAATGATAATTTTTCATCTTTAAGAGATATTACCCTAATTCCTACTGCCATTTTTCCTAAGGTTTGACCATTATTCAAATATGTTAGGATTAAAAAATATAATAGGCAAATTCCTGTTTCTATCAATGGATTTAATTCTATATTCATAAAAGTTAAATCTGGACTTATTTGAAAAATTTTCAAAATAATATTTGAAAAAGAATAGGCTACAATTGAATCTATTGTAAATGCTATAAGTCTTAGGAAAAAACCTGCATAGGCAAATTTGGGTATGGATATTGTTTTTTGATTATTTAAAGTATTATTTTCAATTACTTCCATATTTTCCATTTTATCACCTATTTTCCATAATAATACATTGGTAGTGGAGAATCTTTTTCCATCAATTCTTTTAAAATTGAAAGGTCTGATGATGAATTTTTATCTAATAAATTTTCTGCTTTTGAGAAAAATCTTGTAAAATTACTTGATTCATCATCATATTCATAAACTTCAGGATTATCAATTTTGAAATCTTTTTTCATATCTTCTAAGGCTAAATCCATATCACCAATTTTATCTACTAATCCATTGCTTTTAGCTTGAGATCCGTCATAAACCCTACCATCTGCAAGTTTTCTTACCTTATCTTCTTTCATAGATCTTCCTTGAGATACTACTTTTATAAACCTATCAAATGATGAATTTATAAGGTCTTGGAAATATTGTTTTTGTTCATCAGTCATATCTTTTCCAACAGATCCAGCATCTTTCATTTTTCCTGTTGTTATATTTTGTTCTTTGATTCCATATTTTTCAAACAAACCTTGAAAAGATTTTGATGACATAATTACACCAATTGAACCAGTAAGAGTTTCGTTTGATGCATAAATTCTATCAGTTGGTGCTGAAATATAATATCCACCACTTGCAGCCATTGTTTTCATAACTGTAAATACTGGGATTTTTTTATCTTTTTGAATTTTTTTGATTTTGTTTGCAATTTGTTCGGAATTATATACAGCTCCACCAGGAGAATTTACTTGCATAATTACTCCTTTTACTGAGTCATCGTCATAAACATCATCAAGTCGAGCCATAAAGTCGTCATAAACTTGTCCATCTCCGATTGCGCCCTCATAAGATAAAACAGCTATTTTATTTTTGCTATCTCCTTTTTCTATTGTTTTTTTATTTGCAGTTGGTGAAAAAGGATTAAATTGTTCAAGATATTGATTTTTCAATTCTTCACTCTTCTTTTCACTCTTAGTTTCATCCTTATTTGATACAATAGTAGATGCCACAAACAAAAGTAAAGCAATAGCCACAGCTATCCATCTTTTGCTATTGTTCTTTTTCATATTTACTCCTTTAATTTTTATTAATAATAAATTATTCTAATATTAATACTATATTATTCTAAATTTAAAGATTCAAGGAATTTACAAATTAGTTTTGCTTTTTTTTCTCAATTGAGTACAATGTATAGGCAAGACAATTATCGTTAACACTAGAGAAATTGTTTTTGTATAGTCTCTTAACTGAGGCTATTTACATAAAGGATTTTTACCAAAAATCAAAAGGTAAAAGTCCATTTTTTTGTATATTTTTAAAAACTTATTAATTTTTTATTTAAATAAATTTTATCTCAAAGAAATTTTTGCAAAAAAATCCTGCCCTAAACCCTTCTTAAAAAATATGTAAAGATCAAGTTGTAGAACGCGGTATAATATTATAGAAATACTTGGTAGAATTTGTAAGTATTTTAAATGTTATATATCTGATGTATTGGAGTATAGAATTGAAAATACTAATGATTGAAGATGACAGCACAATTGCCTTTGCTGTTAAAACTTACTTAAACAAACATAATATTGAAACTATTATTTATAACAATCTTTCTCAGACTGAAAATCTTAATTTTAATGATTTTAATTTAATTCTACTTGATGCCAATCTCCCAGATGGATCAGGCTTTAATTTTTTAATGTGGCTGAGAGAATTTTCTGACCTTCCTGTAATAATGCTTACTGTAAAAGATGAAGATGAATATGTTATAAAAGGTCTTTCTCAAGGAGCAGATGACTATATTACAAAACCTTTTTCTCTCCCTGTTTTAAAGGCGAGAATAGACAATGTTTTTAGTAGAAAAATTAAAAAGGTTAACGAACTGACTTTTGAAAATTTATCTTTAGATCTCATTTCAAAGCAAGCTTTGCTAGATGGAAAAGATTTAGATTTGAATTTGAAAGAGTTTGCTGTATTGGAAATGCTTTTAGAAAACCAAAATATAAATCTACTAAGAGAGCAAATTTTAGATTATGTTTGGGGTTATGATTTTTATGAAGTTAATGACAATACCCTAACTGTCACCATAAAAAGACTCAGATATAAACTTGGAGATTATGGTAGCCATATAAAAACTCTTAGAGGAATAGGATATAGGTGGGACAATGAGTAAAAACAAAAATATTTTACTTGTCTTAATTTTAAATTTACTAATGTCTTTGTTTGTAATTTATCTTAATCCAAGATTTGATGTTCTAACTCTTATAGGTTTTTTACTTATAAATATAATTCTGTTTATAGTTATTTCAAAAATTGAAAAGAAAAAAGAAAAGAATCTTGAGGATAAGATTAATAATATATTTAAACTACTACATTCACTTGATATAAACTCTGATAATTACGAAATTATAGACGATGAATTTGGAAAACTCAGAGATGAGATTATTAAAATTATTATAGAAAACAAGAGAATAGCTGAAAATGCAGAGAAAAATAAGGAAACTTTAAGAGAATATACTGAAGATATTGCTCATCAAATTAAAACTCCATTAACTGGATCACTATTATTGTTAGATCTATTAGAAGACGAAGATGACAATTTTTCAGAAGAGTATATAGAAAGACTTAGAGATAATTTGCTTAGACTCCACAACTTATCTGACATTTTATTAAAACTCGCAGCCCTTGATTCTGGAACAATAGAAATGGCAAAAGACAGGATATCTGCTGGGGAATTAATAGAAGATATCATACAAAAGCTAAAAGATTATTTTATCAATGATAATATTGAAATTCCTCTTTATGGAGAAGATTTTGATCTTATATGTGATAAGAAATGGACTTATGAAGCAGCATTTAATGTGATGAAAAATGGTCTAGAAGCAACAGAAAATAGACATATTGAAATTTATCTAAAAGAAACGAATTTATATAATAGTATTTTTGTGGAAGATTTCTCAAATGGCTTAGATCGAAAAATGTTAGAAAAAGTTTTTAGGCGTTTTTATAAGGCCGATCCAAATTCAAAAGGCTATGGTATTGGACTTCCAATGGCAAAATCAGTAATGGAAAGACAAAATGGAGAGCTTTTATATCACAAAGGTAAAAAATCAAATGCCTTTGAACTGAGATTTTATAATTAAATTTTAAGACTGTGTCTAAAAATAAGACATGGTCTTTTTTTCTAGTCACTTTCCAGTCACTTAAGTCTAATATTATATAGACAAGTTAAGGAGGATAAAATATGAATATAGTAAAAACAGTTGATTTAACAAAAACATATAAGGGCGGAGTAGAAGTAAATGCCCTTTCGGATGTAAACTTTGAATTAGAAAAAGGAGACCTTGTTGCCATTATTGGAGACAGTGGATCGGGTAAATCTACGCTACTTCATTTACTTGCAGGAGTAGATACACCAACAAGTGGTGATATATTTATTCAAGACAAAAATATTACCAAGTTTAACAAAGATGAAATGACAGTATTTCGCAGAAGAAATATTGGAGTTGTCTACCAATTTTTTAACCTCATTCCTAATATTAATGTAAGAAAAAACATCCTACTTCCTCTTTTATTGGACAATAAAAAAGTAGATGAAGAATATTTAAAGGAAATTTTGTCAATACTAGGAATAGAAGGAAAGCTTGACAGGTATCCAAAACAATTATCAGGTGGAGAGCAACAAAGAGTCGCTATTGCTAGAAGTCTCATTACAAGACCTGCCATTATCCTAGCAGATGAGCCTACAGGAAATCTTGATAGAAAAAACTCAGAAGAAATCACAGGACTTTTCAGACTTGTAAATAAAAGATTAAATTCTACAATTATGATAATAACTCATGATGAAAAAGTAGCAAATTCTTGCGACAAGGTTTATAGAATGGTAGATGGTAGGTTAAATTTCTTAGGAGATGGAACTTATGAAAATTATTAATGACCTAGCTGATGGAGCTGTAAAAAATAATAAGAAAGACAGTTTTGCTATTAAAATATCAATATTTTTAGCAGTCATGTTATTAGGAACTGTTATTTTTATTTTCAACTCGTTAAAAACTGACAAGTATGAGTATGTAAAGAAAACTTTTGGAGATTATCATGTGAAGATAAGTGAAATTGACGAAGGTTTTTATGATAAATTAAAAAACGATAAAGATATAGAAAAAGTTTCTTACAATAAACTAATAAAAACAGACTTAAATGCAATTATCTATGAAAATGGAGATCCTGCAAGTCTTTTAGGCTATGACATTAAGGATGGAAAAAAGCCAGAAAAAGCAAATGAACTTTTAGTTCCAGAGAGATTTTTAATAAAAAATAAAGAATATGATTTGGGTTCTGAAATAACTGTTCGTGATAAAACTTATAAAATAGTTGGTACTTATGAAGATCCTAGTTATTCATTTGAAGAGGCTATGCTTGTAGGTTTATCTGAAAGTGATGATAAAAAAGTCTTGTTTGAAAAAAATGATGGAATTGAAGCGCAGATTTGGTATAAAAATATAAGAGATACTTATACAAAGACTAGGGAAATTTTATCAGAAATGAATATTGACGAAAAACATGCCTTAGACATTGGTAGAGTATTTTATAATAAAGATATCTTAGAATATAAAATGGTCTATCCTAAAGGAATCATCCCACCAAAAAGTGTTGTAAACTCAGCTTTAGAAAAATATGGAGCAGCTTTCTTACTTTGCCTACTTTTTGCATTTATCATTTATGGTGCTTTTAATGTGTGGAACAATAGGGATTTAAGGGAAATTGCTCTATTAAAAAGCACTGGGATGACAGATAAGCAGGTCAAAAGAATGATTCGAAAGAAAGCATTTAAACTTTCAACCCTGCCAATAGCTTTGGGGACAATCTTATCTTTAGCTTCTGCAAATCTGCTCTTATATTTGATGTGGCTTAACAATACAAAATCTTATCAAAATATATCAAATATTTTAGGTGAAAGTGTAAAATCTATGGATTTCCATTTCATATTTCCAAGCCTTATATCTATTTTAATAATTATTTTGTTATCCTTGATAATGGTTTATTTTTCAGCACTGATCCCTGCAAAGAAAAGTGCAAAGATAAATGTTGTCGAAGGCTTAAATGGGATTACAGAAAAAAATATTAAATTAGGAAAATCAAAAATAAATGGACCTATAGAAAAGACTTTAGCAAAAGATTATTACAGGTCTTATCAATCGACCTATAAAATTATTGTGATATCAATAGCTCTTTCTGCCTTTGTGTTGACTACAGTTTTAGTAGGTCAGGCATATAGAAGTTTAGAGAAAAAATATAATAACTACCAAAGTCCTTACAATTTTGAATCTAGTATTTATGTAGATAATTTTTTGGATAAAAACCTTGTTCATGATATAGAAGAAGTTGAAGGCATAGACCAATTGCATGTATATCAAAGAGTTGATGCAAAATTTTACCTTGGTGATAATAAGGAATTTATTTCTAAGGATTTAAAAGAAGCTTTAAATAGTGATAAAATATCAGAAGATAAATTATATTCCAATATATACGCCTTAACAGATGAAGATTTTGAGAAACTTTTAAATGATAATAATATTTCGAATGCAAAGTATTTACTACTAAATAAAATTCCAAAAGATAGTAAAAGTCCTTATTCTTTTAATGAATATATAAAAATTTCTGATAAGGATATTGGAAAAGTAACTCTAAAATATAATGCAAATGGTAAGCCCATTTCTATAAATATAGATTCAAGCATCGATGAAATGCCTTATGATCTAGAAGCTTATAATGACAATCAAATATCTATCTTTACAAGTGAAAGTACTATGAAAAAATTTATTGATGAATATGGAATAGATGAAGGTAATCCAGTTTATTACTATTTTGTAAAAATTAAAGCTGATAGTAATAAAGAAAAAGTTTTTGATGGTGCTGAAAAGGTGATTTCAACCTATGTTCCAAAATCTGACCATGGCACTTCTACAGAAATTATTAAAGCAGCCATGGATAAAGAACTAATAAGAAATGAAAAGCTATTGAATCTAGCCATCCAAATCATTCTTATAACAATTGCACTTTCCAATGCTTATAATAGTTTTAAGGGAAATATTAGGGCGAGAGCCAATGATTTTAAACTTTTATCAACAGCAGGTATGACAGAAAAACAAATGGAAAAGATGGTATTTGGAGAAGGAAAAATTTTGTTTAAAAATATTTTCTTAGCCTATGTCTTTATGTTTATTATTGGAATTGCACTGAGAGCCTACAGGAGCAATTATGAATTAGTATTTGCTATAAAAGGTCTGATAACAAATATGAATTATATCCCTCTATTAATAGTATTTGTATTTATGATTGCAGGAGTTTTATTTGCAATAAAAAGTGGTCTTAAAACAATAAATGAAAACTCAGATAATACTTTCAAGAATATATAAGAAAAAGGCTGTGAGCATTAAACTCACAGCCTTTTATCTTGCCACCTAAAGACTCTCTAAATTAGTTTTTCTAAAATCCATAATTCAATTCCCCTAAGGCAAGATTGTTTTTTTATTTAATTAAAATTTAAAATCTACACTATCTACTATATCTTCTCCGTCTACATATTTTTGGTCTATTCCAAATAAATATGTTAGTATAAATCCTCCAACATATCCACCGATAAGTCCTAATATATATATCCTAAGGCTTTTCCATTATAGATTAATGGGATTAGGGCAAGTCCACTTGGTCCAACTGCTGTTGCTCCAATTGATCCTATTGCACCAATTATTGCTCCTCCTACTCCTCCACCAAGACATGCTGTTATAAATGCTTTTCCCATTGGTAGAGTTAAGGCATAAATTAATGGTTCTCCAATTCCTAAAATTCCAACTGGCAATCCACCTTTGGCAATTTCAGTTAATCTTTTATTTTTTCTACATTTTACAAGTATTGCTATTGCAGCTCCAACTTGTCCTGCTCCAGCCATGGCAAGAATTGGCAATAAATATGTTGCACCTTGTTGTTCAATCATTGCTATATGGATTGGTGTTAGAATTTGATGTAATCCTAGCATTACCATTGGTAAAAATACTGCACCAAGAATAAATCCTGCAATTGCTCCACCTAATTCTATTACAGAATCAATTATTCCTATAAGTCCGTTTGAAATTAATCCTGCTATTGGCATTATTATAAATATAGTCAAAATTCCTGTAACTAATAAGGATATTGTTGGCACAATTATTATATCTAGTGAATCTGGAATTATATTGTGAAGGGCATTTTCAATTTTTACTAGGATAAATACTGCAAGAATTACACCAATTACTCCACCTTGTCCTGGTAGTAGGGCTGAGTCTAAAAATATATTTTTTAATGGTTCATCTGGATTCATAGCTGAAAGATATACCATTCCTCCAATTACTCCACCCAAACCTTCATTTCCTTTAAATACTCTTGCCGCATTTATTCCTATAAATACATTCAAATATCCATAAAGTCCTGTTTTTATTATATTTAGAACTTGAAGTATTGACCCAAAATTTTCTTGTGAAAGTGAACCTGCTGTTATCATATTTTGCATAACAGAGGCGATTCCACCAATAAGTCCTGCTCCTACAAAAGCTGGTATTAATGGAACGAAAATTGATGCAATTGTTGCTGAAAATGATTTGAATTTTGATTTATTTTGTTTTTCTTTTACTTTAGCTTTATTTTCTCTAGTTCTTTTTTCAATATCGTTTTCCATTTCTTCGGAAAATTTTGCATTTGCCATATTTGACATTTCTTTTGCTATTTTTTCGCTTTTGCCTGGGCCTGTTACGATTTGAATTTGTTCGCCTTTTATTACGCCCAAAACTCCATCGATTTTGTCAATTTCTTTGAAATTCACCTTGCTTTCATCTACAACTTTAACCCTTACTCTTGTCATACAATTTATAACTTCTGTAATATTGTCTTTTCCACCAAAATTTTCTATTAGATTTGTGGCGATTTTTTTATTATCTTGTTTCATTGTATTCCCTTTCTTAAAAAGCCATCATTTTCTTCTAACAATTTTAAAGCTTCTTCTTTACCTATAGATTTTTTGTACATTACAATTGCACACTTGACCTTACCATCAGCCTGATCTAATAATTTTTCTGCATGATTTTTATCGATTTTACAAATTTCTTCAATCATTTTTAAAGCCCTATTTTTTAATTTCTCATTTGATACTCTAAGATCAACCATAAGATTATCATAAACTTTGCCAATTCTTACCATAGAAGTTGTAGAAATCATATTCAAAACCATTTTTGTTGCAGTTCCTGCTTTCATTCTTGTAGATCCTGTTAATATTTCACTTCCTGTATCAATTTCTACAGGATATTGTGCAAATTTTGAAATTTCAGAATTTAAATTACAAGCAATTGATCCTGTTTTTGCTCCAAGTTTTTTTGCATATTTTAAAGCTCCAATTACATAAGGTGTCCTGCCGCTGCTTGCTATTCCAACAAGTAAGTCATCTTTTGTAAATCCATGATCTAACAAATCTTTTTTTGCCAAATCTTCTTTGTCTTCCGCATTTTCAATCGGATTTCTTAATGCCTTATCACCTCCTGCAATAATTCCATTAATCATATTTTTATCTACAGAAAATGTTGGAAATGCCTCAGATGCATCTAAAACTCCAAGTCTTCCACTAGTTCCTGCTCCAATATAAAATAAATTACCACCTTTTTTAAATACATCTACAATAGCATCTGTTAATTTTTCAATATCTGAAATTTTTTCTCCAACTTTTTTTGCTATCGTCATGTCTTCATTATTAATTATTTGTAAAATTTCTAAGGTTGACTTTTTATCAAGTCCCTTGCTCTTATTATTTCTTGATTCTGTTGATGACAAGTTTATCACTTCCTTTTATCAAATCTAATATGCCAAGTTGAGATTTATCTATATATCCTATAATATTTCTCATCTTGTCTTTTCCAATATCTTTTCTAATTATTTCAAGCTCTCCAGAATATCTTTTGGAATTTTTATTTAAAATTACTAAATCGCCCTTTTTTATTTCTCTATTATCAATTTTCTCAATCAATTTATAAGACCTTTTGTTTCTAATCAAATAATCGCTTATATCCTCTCTTACTTCAAAATTTTTCAAATCTTTATATTCATCTTCCAAAAAAACATCTAGATTTATTAGCTTATTTTTCTCATAATCTTCTATATATTTCTT
>OLJD01000181.1_pt1 | contig 19210 bp, 19 predicted proteins | sample 1601441 | NCBI WGS metagenome assembly OLJD01 (sample SAMN04436853, study PRJEB24849) | human gut metagenome | biome: human gut; feature: NICU; material: stool | host: Homo sapiens | place: USA: Saint Louis, MO | collected 2011-10-01 | reverse complement strand
TAAATATTTGAACTTTTGATAGGGTTATTCCCAAAATTAACAAAAGATACGCTATGGAATAATAAATCTCACTTACTCCTACATAGGCTAAAAGATTTAGTGAGGAAATATCTAACAAACCTTTAGAAATTCCTAAAATATTAGATCCTATAATTAATGCACCTATAAAAATAAAAAGGCTTAAAAATCCAACCAAGACACTCGCCAAAAATTTTGCAAAAATAATCTTTGCCACAGAAATATTAATAGTAAAAGTTATATAAGATGACTTATCAAAAATATCTCTTTTAAACCTAATTGTAAAAAATATAAGGCAAATCGATAAAATTATAAGACCAAGGGCAAGAATAAGAATAAAAAATGAAAAATTTTTATTTTCCATATCAAAGCTATTAAATTTATAAAAAATTCCGATAAGGGATACTGAAATTATGGCAAAAAGTGCCATTATTAGAAAAAATCCCCTGGATCTTTTTAATTCGTACTTTAAAAACTTAATCATATTACAAAAATTTCCTTATATAAATCTACCATTTGTTTTTTGTACTTATCCCTCAAATCTTCGGCATCTTCTTCCAAAAGAATTTGACCTCTTTGAATAAAGGCTGCTCTATCAAAAAGATTTTCCAAGTCTCCAATTTGATGGGTTGTAATAATTATTGTCCTACCAATATCTACAGTTTTTATAATTGCAGATAAAATCATATCCTTGGCAATAGGATCCACTCCTTCAATCGGCTCATCCAAAATATATAATTTTGTATCACGAGAAAGAGTTAGAGCTAAAAGAAGCCTCTCCTTCATTCCCTTAGATAATTTTTCAGAATAGCCTTCTTTTGGAATTTTCATAAATTCAAAAAGTTCCTTACAAACTCTCATATTAAAATCATCATAAAAATCCTTGTAAAGATTTACAGTATCTTCAATTGTTAAATTATCATAAAGATGATAGGCATCAGGAAGGTAGGAAATGATTTTTTTAGTATCAACCCCAACTTTTTTCCCATCAATTAAAATCTCCCCATCATTTGGCTTAATAAGACCCATAATACATTTTAAAAGGGTAGTTTTACCAGAACCATTTGGACCCATAAGGCCCAATATCTTTCCTTTTTCAAGTTTTAAATTTATTCCATCAAGCACATTTTTTTTGCCGTAAGTTTTTTTCAAATTTTTAATTTCTAAAATATTATCCATTAGCACTCATCCTCAAAGTTACAAAATCATAAACACCCTCATTGGAAATTCCGATAGAATTCATATTTTTCAAAAAATCATTTAAATATCCATTAGCAAATTCTACAATAAGGGCATTTTTTTTGCTTTCATCAATTTTCATATAATAATAATCACTTTTTGCCTCAATTAAATCTTCATCCAAAAGTCTCTGATAAGTCTTATCAACATAAGAAGGATTTACCCTAAATTTATTAATAAGGAATTCTTTCTCATAAAACTTATCTCCGTCCTTTAGAAAATTATTTATAATATTTTTTGCAACAAAGTTTCTAATTTCATTATTTACAGACCTATCTTCCATCTTCGCTCCTTTCCTTTACTATATTAAGCTATGAAATAAAATCAATTTCTAAATCAAATAAAAGACAAGCTTTCATAAAACAAGACAAAAATCTTTCTCCGTATTCATTCAAATTTTTATAGATAAAAGTGAAATTTTTGATAATAATTTTTTCATCAACCATAGAAAGACAGTCAAAAAGACCATCAAGATTATCTACTTCATATTCAAAATCAATTTTTTCATTTAAATAAGAAAATGCTTCATCTCTTGACTTAAATTCATATCCATCCAACAAAATCATCTAATTCTCCTTAGTAAAAGTTTTATAGTGGTCATTGGTATAAAAGATATTAAAATCTTCGTCATAAATTAATCTTTCAGCCCCACGTTTTCCACCATAATAATTTACATCACATTCTTTGTAATTTGCATCTGGTAAATTTTTTTCAAAATTTCCAAAATAATCTCCACCAATAACTCCCTTATCAGTAACTTCCCACAAATTTCCTTTACTTGGAATCCAACCAAGTTTTTTGGCTTCTTTTTTTGTAAGATAATTTTTCGGAAGTTTCTTATAAGTTTTTAAATACTCAACAAGGTCATCTTTTTTATAATAAGCTTTATCCTCAGCAATACTTATATTTTCTACGCTATGATTTGAAGATAAATTTTCAGATTTTACACACCCAGTAAAAGCGAAAATAAGAAAAAAGCTTAAAATAAATTTATAAAAAATCTTTTTAATTTTCATTTGAATTCTCCTTTGCTATAATTATATCAGAAAGGATAAAAATATGAATGTTTTAATATCAAGATGTCTGTTGGGAATAAATTGCCGATATGACGAAAAAAATAACAAAATCAAAAATTTAAGAGAAAAATTTCCTAAAATAAATTTTATAGATGTATGTCCAGAAGTAGATTCAGGGATGAAAACTCCAAGAAAGCCTTGCGAGATAAAAAATTCAAAAGTTATAAATATAGACGGAGAAGATTTTACAAAAGAATTTAATAAAGGAAGTCAAATATCTCTTGATCTTTGTAAAAAATATAATATAAAAATAGCCTTATTAAAAGCAAAATCCCCATCTTGTGGAAAAGATTATATATACGATGGAAATTTTGATAAAAATTTAATAAATGGTGATGGAATTACTTGCCAAGTCCTAAAGAAAAATGGTATAATTATTTTCAGTGAGAAAGAAATCGAAGATTTTTATTCTTACATATCAGCTAAATAGACAAATTTTACAATTTTTTAAAAATTTTCAAAAAAATATTTGACAAATAATTTTAAAGCTGGTATATTATATATTGTCGTTAGGACATCGGGGTGTGGCGCAGCTTGGTAGCGCGCGTGGTTTGGGACCATGAGGCCGAAGGTTCGAATCCTTTCACCCCGACCATTTTTTTGCAAGCTAAAGCTTGCTTTTTTAGTTGTAATACGTAAATTTTCCCTTTTAAAATTGCACCGAGTGGTGCTTTTTTTATGCCCATTTTTAAAATTTAATGCAGAGATCTCCACACTAGGCAAAATGGGTTGATGTTTCTATTTTTTTTGTTAAAGTTTTTCATTTAATTAAATGAAATTTCATAAATAATTAAGTAATCATTTATTAAATTATATTTTCACATTAAATTTCAATAGAAAATAAGTTCTTTAGTAATTAATAAGGAAAAAAAACCCATCTCGAGCGCAGTCGAGAGATCTCATTTGTTGACTTATCTTAATTTTCATCTTTGAGTTCTCTTTTAATTCTGTGATAGAGATGGGATTCATATTTTTATATTCTGTTTTTTATATATCTTCTGTCAAATATGGCTTACCACTTGCCTTTGGTGCATTTGATTTTTTATTAAATAAAATCAAGAAGATTAGTATTGATATATATGGAATCATTGAAATAAATTCCATTGGTAATTGTATTGATGTTCCTGTAAGATAAGTTGCAATAGCTTGAGTTAATCCAAAAAATAGAGATCCAATCAAAACTCCCTGTGGTTTCCAATTTCCAAATATTACACAAACAAGAGCAATATATCCTTGACCTGCAATTAATGTAGGTGAAAATACACTTACTACTGCAAGTGACATAGACGCTCCACCAAGTCCTCCCATAAATCCTGAAAACATTACTGCAAGATATCTAATTTTTCTAACAGAAATATCTAAAGTTTCAGCAGCTTTTGGATGTTCTCCAACAGCAATTAATCTTAGTCCCCATTTTGTTTTATATAAAAATACATAAAGTAAAATTACAGATATTAGAGCAATATAGACTGTTGCGTATTGAGAGAAAATATTTTTTAATCCTTGATTTTTTATTAAACCGTCAAATAATCTTGGAATTTTATTTTCCAAAGGAATTGATGGGGTTTGAGTTGCTCCGTCAAAAAATAATCTTGCCAAAAAAAGTGCCAAACCTGGTGCAAGTGTATTTATAGCAATACCAGAAATTGTTTGGTCTCCCGCAAAAGTTACTGAAACCAAAGCATGGATAAGTCCAAAAAACATTCCTGCAAGACCACCTGCAAAAAATCCTAGCCATGGATTTCTAACATAATATCCAACTGTTGCGGCAACAAGAGCTCCTATTGTCATCATTCCTTCAAGTCCAATATTTACAACACCAGATTTTTCTGAAATCATACCACCAAGGCCTGTCAATAATACCGGTGTAGCATTTGAAAGTGTATTTCCAATTATTAATCCTAAAACTGTCAAATTAAGCATTATTTCCCGCCTTTCTATTTTTTCTTTTGTTTGCTTTTGCTTTTATAATTCTAAATATCAAAGGGATAGCAGTAAATAAAATTATTGTTCCTATAATTATTGAGATTAATTCGCTTGGAACTCCCATCGTTCTTTGTAAATTAGATCCGGCATATTTTAATGATCCTAAAAATAAACCTGAGAAAATACATCCAATTGGATTATTTGATGCCAAAAGTGAAACAGCAAGTCCGTCAAATCCAAAATTTTCCATAGCTGATAAAAGTGGAAGTGAATAAGTATAGCCCATAATTTGAGTTACACCTGCAAGTGAACACAAACATCCAGAAATCGCCATTGATTGGACTATTTTTTTATTTGCATTAATTCCACCATATTCACTAGCTTCCCTGTTTAATCCTACTGCTTTTAATTTATATCCAAGACTTGTTTTTTCAAGAATAAACCAAATAATAATTACGCTAATAATTGCAAGAATTATTCCTAAATGAATTGGCGCTCTAAAAAATTTTCCAAAAAATCCATCAAATCTTTGGCTAGCGTTTGTAACTAGAGTAACTTTTGCTGAATCATTTATATCAAATGTTCCCATAGAATTTGGTTTTTGATAGCGATATACTATAAAATTTTGAAAATAAAAGGCTACCCAGTTAAGCATTATTGTTGAAATTACTTCGTGAATTCCAAATTTTGCCTTTATAAAACCTGCAATACCTCCATAAATAAAGCCTGCTAAAAGCGCTACTATAATAGTAACAATTACATGAATTACCGGAGGAAGTTTTAATAAATACCCAAATAAAAATCCTACAGTTGATCCAATTATAAATTGACCCTCAGCTCCCATATTAAAAAGTCCTGTTTGAAAAGCAAAACACACACCAAGACCTGTAAGAATTATTGGAGTTGAATTTACAAGAGCCCAGCCTATATTTCTTGGAGATTTGAAAATTCCTTCTATCAATTTACCATAAGCTTCTATTGGATTATATCCTGTAAGAGCAAGTACAATTGCCCCTACCAAAAGACCCAATAAAATTGATACAAGAGTAAATAATAATTTTGAATTTGAAAAAGATTTTTTTCTTTTTGTTTTTACTTTTTTATTCATGATCTCCTCCTGCCATCAATCTTCCTACTTCGTATTCGTCAGTTTCTTTTGGATCTAGCTCTCCTACAATTTGTCCATCATAAATTACACAAATCCTGTCAGATAAATCCATTACTTCGTCTAATTGAAAACTAATTAATAAAACTGCCTTGCCTTGATTTCTTAGTTCAACTAAGTACTGGTGAATAAATTCTATTGCTCCAACATCAAGACCTCTTGTCGGTTGGGCAGCTATTAATAAATCCGGATCATTTGTAATTTCTCTTGCAATAATTACTTTTTGTTGGTTTCCACCTGAAAGACTTCCTGCTTTTTCGTTTATATCATTTGGTCTTATATCAAATTTATCTATCAAATTATTTGCGTTTTCTTCTATTTTTTTGAAATCTAAAATTCCATTTTTTGAAAAATCTTTGTCTATATTTTCCAAAATCAAATTATCTTTAATTGGATATTCTAAAACAAGGCCTCTTTTTTGCCTATCTTCTGGAATTTGATTCATACCAAGATCAATAATATCTCTAGGATTTTTATTAGTAATATCATCTCCTTTTAAGATTACTTTTCCTTTTTGAGATTTTCTCATTCCAGAAATTGCATCTATTAATTCAGTTTGACCATTTCCATCAACACCTGCAATTCCTAAAATCTCTCCCTTTCTTATAGAAAGATTAAGGCCTTTTACCTTATCCACTTTCCTGTTATCTTTAACCCAAAGATCTTCAATCTTAAAAATTTCTTCTCCAAGATTTATTTTTTCTTTTTTAACATTAAAGCTTACATCACGACCTACCATTTTTTCAGCAAGTTCTGCTTCACTTACATTTTTCACTATAAGTTTGTCAATATACTCACCACGTCTTATAACTGTGCAAGTATCAGCCATAGCCTTTATTTCTTTTAGTTTATGAGTAATTATTATTACTGATTTTCCAAGTTCAGTTAATTTTTTTACTATTTCTATAAATTCATTTATTTCTTGTGGTGTCAAAACTGCTGTAGGCTCATCAAAAATCAAAATATCAGCACCATGATATAAAGCTTTTAATATTTCAACTCTTTGTTGTTGTCCAACAGAAATATCTGAAACCTTACTGTCAGGATCTATCAAAAGTCCATATTCCTTGCTTAGTTTTATAACTTCATCTCTTGCTTTTTTTCTATCAACAAAAAAGCTATTTTCACCTTCATAACCTAATATTATGTTTTCTGTTACCGTAAAAGGTTCTATCAACATAAAATGTTGGTGAACCATTCCTATACCCATATTTATTGCTTTTTTAGGTGAATTGTTTATAATTTCTTCACCTTTTATATAAATATTTCCTTCAGTTTGAGGAAACATTCCATATAAAATATTCATCAGAGTAGTTTTACCAGCTCCATTTTCTCCAAGCAGAGCATGTACTTCACATTTGTGAAGATCAAAATCTACACCCTTCAAAACTTTCTTTTCTCCAAAGCTTTTATGAATATTTTTTAATGAAACTATAGGGTTTTCATTTAAATACTTATCCATAATACCTCACTATTGATTTAGAATTTTCTAAATATTTATAAAAAAAGAGTAGTTTAATCCTACTCTTTTTAGTTTCTTATTATTTTAGTAGATTTTTACTTATTTGTCGTAACCCATTGATTTAAATTCTTTTTCATTTTGTGGAACTTTAACTTTTCCATCAACGATTTGATTTCTTAAATCTTCTACTTTGTCTTTAACTTTTTGGTCTACTAAGTCATTATCACCATAAGCTATATCTAAAGCTTCTCCGTCTTTAAGTGAAAATGCTCTTGTTTCTCCACCTTTGAATTTTCCATCTTTATAGTCATCAAGTGTTAATTGAACAGCTTTACCTACACCCTTAACTGTTGATGCTAAAATATTATCTGGAGCTTCGTCTTTTTGGTCACGATCAACACCAATTACATATTTATTATTTTCTTTTGCTGCTTCAAATACACCAATTCCTGTACCACCAGCTGCATGGAAAATTACATCTGCACCTTTTTGATACATTTGGTTAGCAATATTTTTTCCTTTTGCTTGGTCTGAGTAGGAGTTAGCATATTGAACTTGAACTTCTATGTCTTTTCCTTTTTCTTTTGCTGCTTCTTTTACTCCAGCTTTAAATCCATATTCAAATCTATCGATTACTGCAGATTCCATTCCACCAACAAATCCAACATTGTTAGATTCTGTTTTCATTCCTGCAATATATCCTACTAAAAATGAGTTTTCATTATCTGCAAAAGTAATTCCCAAAAGGTTTTTAATTTTGTCAGGGTTTGCATTATCTATTATCGCATAATTTTGATCAGGATTATCTTTTGCAGCCTTACTTGTTGCATCATAAAGAGCATAACCTACTGTAAAAATAATATCTGATTCACTATCAAGTGCTGATTCAAGGTTTGGTTGGTAATCAGAATCTTTATGTGATTCTATATAATCAAATTTAACTTTTCCATCTTTTTCGTAAGCTTTTAAGCCTTCATAAGAGGATTGGTTAAATGATTTATCATTTATTCCACCTTGGTCAGTTACCATTGTTGCAGAAACTTTTGCATTTTTTGCATTTGATCCTGATGAAGCGTTATCACCATCTTTTTTTGATCCACAAGCTGTAATACTTAGTGAAAGTGCTAGAGTTAAGGCTCCAGCCATAATTTTTTTAATTTTCATCTCTCCCCCTTAAATTTTAAGAAATAGTTTTTCTACAATTATATTTTATATGATTTTCATTTATATGTCTAGATAGGTAATTTTTTTACACTTTTCTATTTTTGTATATAAGTTTTTAATAAAGAAAAAAGTCCTATCAATGCTTTTTCATGACATCTTTCATAACCATGAGAGGCAGAAATCCCACATCCTACTAAAGCATGTCTGTAATCATAAAATGAACTCATGGCAGCTGAAGCATCTGATCCATAAAAAGGATAAATATCGACAGCAAAATCAATACCAATATCTTTTGCTGTATTTATTAGATCATTTGTTAAATCAAAATTGTAAGGACCTGAAGAATCTTTTGCACAAATTGAAACCATCCTATCGTTAGTTTTTAAATCATCGTAAACAACACCCATGTCAACTGCAATCATATCCTTAATTCCTTCTGGATGTCCAGAACTTGCACCATGTCCAACTTCTTCATAAGTTGTAAACATCATATAAATATTTCTATCAAATTTTAAATTTTCTTCTTTTATTTCTTTTGCAAGAGCAAGCAAGACTCCACTTGATGCTTTATCATCAAGATGACGAGATTTTATAAATCCATTTGAATACCTAAATCTTGGATCAAAAGCTACAAAATCTCCAGCTCCTATCCCAAGTTTTTCTACATCTTCATCGCTTTCAACAATTTCATCCAAAACTACTTCCATTTCATCAAAACTTCTTTTTGAAAGTTTTGGAGTATCAGATCCATGAACTGAAGGCTCGTTTAATCTAAAAACCCCCTCAAATTCTTTACCATCTCTTGTAAAAATTTTTACATTTTCAAATTCTCCATAATTTAATGGAAATCCACCAAGAGTTGTAACTTGAAGTCCCCCTTCTTCTTTTATACTTCTTATCATTAAACCCAAAGTATCAATATGAGCTGATAATAAAATTCCATCATCATAGTTTTTTTCGTCAAAATAAATTGGAACTATTACATTGCCTTTATTATTTTGGTAAGGTTCGTATCCTAATTTTTTAAATTCATCCATCAAATACTTTTCACATTTTTTAGTAAATCCTGTTGGCGATGGTCTGGTACATAGATTCTCAATGTATGAAATTATAGTTTTTGTATCCATATTTTCTCCTTTAATTTTTATATTTTAATTATAGGGTAAATTATTTTCTTTGTAAATTTTAAAATTTTTATTTGTATAGGAAAAATATTTATGCTATAATATTGGTGTAAACATTTTCACAGCTGAATATAAAAGAGACATCGCAACAATTAATTATTTTTTGTTGCTTTTTTTATATTTGCTAGTATAACAGGAGGATATTATGAGAGATATAATACTAGGTGAATTTTTCGGAACAATGTTACTTATTTTATTAGGAGATGGAGTTGTTGCAAACGTTCTTTTAAATAAGAGTGGACAAAAAGGAGCAGGCCCAGTTCAAATTACTTTTGCTTGGGGTCTTGCAGTTATGGTACCAGCTTGTATTTTTGGTGCATTAACAGGTGCTCATTTTAATCCTGCACTTTCAATCGCTCTTGCTTTTAATGGTGGAATTGAATGGAATACTGTTCCTTCATACATTATTGGGCAAATGCTTGGAGCATTCGTTGGAGCTATTTTAGTTTATATATTATTCAAAGATCATTATGATGCTACAAGCGATGATCCAATAACCGTAAGAGCAACTTTCTGTACTGCTCCAACTATTCCAAATACTTTTAGAAATCTTTTATCAGAAATCATCGGAACTTTTGTTTTAGTTTTTGCAATTTTAGGATTTGGAAATGTTGAAGGAGCCGGAATGGGCGGAGTTGACAAATTATATGTATTTGGTCTTATAGTATCTATAGGAATGAGTTTAGGTGGACTTACTGGTTATGCAATAAATCCTGCAAGAGATCTTGGACCAAGAATTGCCTATGCAGTATTACCTTTTAAAAACAAAGTTGATCCTAACTGGGGATATTCTTGGATTCCAGTTGTTGGACCAATAATTGGTGGAATAATTGCTGTTTTAGCATTTAATTTTATATTTTAGTTATTGTAAGTAAGAAAAGAAAGAGAAGAATAATATGTACGATGTAATAATTATTGGTGCTGGTGTAAGTGGTGCTTCTATTGCAAGAAGACTTTCTAGATATAAATTAAATATTTTAATTTTAGAAAAAGATCTTGATGTATCCATGGGAGCTAGCAAAGCAAATTCTGCTATAGTTCATGGTGGTTATGCTGAAAGTCATGATGAACTTAGGGGAAGAATTTGTTATAAGGGAAGAGTGGAATTTAATAAGTTAAACCAAGAGCTTAACTTTGGATTTTTAGAAAATGGATCTTTAGTTTTAGCTTTTGATGAAGATGATAAAAAAGAACTAGAAAAACTCTACAAGATGGGCCTTGAAAATGATCTTGATGATATAGAAATAATTGATCAAGAAAAATTAAGAGAAATCGAACCAAATGTTTCAGATGATGCAATAGCAGCCTTATATTGTAAGGGTGCTGGTGTTTGCTCACCATACGAATATGTAATTGCCCTTGTAGAAAATGCAATCGAAAATGGCGCTAAATTGAAACTTCAAAGTGAAGTTATTGATATTAAAAAAGAAGAAGATATTTTTAAAGTAAAAACCTCAGATGACAATATTTATGAAGGAAAATTTGTAATTAATGCTTCTGGTTTAAATGGGGCAAAAGTTTCAAGTATGATTACAGAAACTGATTTTACAATACATCCAAGAAGTGGTGAATATTTGCTTATGCAAAAAGGAACAGGAGAGAAAATAAAACAAGTTTTATTCCAAACTCCTTCACCAAAATCAAAAGGAATTCTTGTAACAAGAACCTACCACAACAACCTTCTTTTAGGTCCAGATGCTATAGACGAGGAAGAAATAGATCTTGGAACTCATATTGAAAGACTTGCAGAAATTTATAAGCTAGGAAGAAAATCTGTAAAAGATGATGTAATTGATTTAAAAAAATTCATCCGTTCTTTTGCAGGGCTTAGACCAGCATCTTCAACTGGAGATTTTATTATTGAAAATACAAAAACTTCAGGCTTTATAAATGTTGTAGGAATCCAGTCTCCAGGAATTACTTCATCACCAGAAATCGCAAAAATTGTTGAAAATATTCTTAGAGATTTAGATTTAAAATTAGAAGATGATCCTTCCTACAAGCCAAATAGAAAAGCAATTATAGAATATAAAGACCTTGAAGATTTTAATAAAGTAAAAGATAAGATCGACCTACCTTTAGGAAATCCTGAAAGACTTGTATGCAGGTGTGAACAAGTTAGCGAAAAAACAATAAGAGATGCCATGAACAGGGGCATTCCTTGCTTAAGCTTTGACGCTATGAAAAGACGTACAAGGTGTGGAATGGGTTTTTGCCAAGGAAATTTCTGTAGAAACAGAGTTATAGAAGTTATGGAAGATGAGTCAGGAGAAAAAATAAAATCAAACAAATTTGACTCAGAACATTCTGGAATTTCTAGGATAAATAAAAAAGATATAAATGACTTCATAAAAGAATTAGAAGAAAAATAAAAAAATGCTAGGATTAATTTCCTAGCACAGACTGTTGACAAAGTAAATTTTCACCCATTTCGAGCGAACGTAGTGAGCCGAGAAATCTCATGAGATCTCTCCGTGCGTTCGTTTCACTAACTTAGTCGAGATGGTACTTAGCTTAATTTTTATTTCAAAATAAAATATTATCTAAATTCATACTTTGTCTACGCTATGTGCTAGGATTAATTTCCTAGCATTTTTTAATCTAGTTTTTCAAATTGTCTATTATCTTGATTGTATTTATAATGATCTTTTCCGCCTTCTCTTAAGCTTCCTTTTGGAACTTCACCCAGTTTATTAGTTTCATCTACAAACATATCCTCATCATCTTGATAAAATTCCATAACATTTCCAGAAATATCTGGCTCATATACCTTATTATTTTTTACAGAAAAGATGAAACTGTCAGTTTTTGGACCTCCATTATTGGTAACAAGAGATAGGTATTCATCATCTCCAGCCTTCATCAATTTCTCATTTTTAACCCAGATATACATACTATCAAATTCTCGAACCCTATTAATTTGCATATTCTCGTCAACAAAATATAAGATTTTCTCTCCCTCATTTTCACTATTTCCAAGAACAAAAGCTGCAAGTTTACCATTATTATCATAATCTCCTATATAAAGATAACTTGCCCCTTCTTCATTTACATATAAATCCACATTTTCTCTTACAAAGGAATCTATTTTCTTATATTCATCGCTATCTTCTATATTTTTATCATTAGCTTGATCTTTTTCGTCATTTCCTTCAGTTTTTTCTTCACTATTTTCATCTTTATAACCAAATTCTTTAGCTTTTTTGTCAAATTCTTCTTCAGTTAATCCTAACATATCTATAGGTTTTAACTCATTTTTCAATTTGTCAAAATCTTCATCACTAAATTCTTCCTCTTTTTCTGGATCAATCATCATAGCTACTAAAGATTCTGCTCCTTTTGGATAATTTTCGTCTATTTCTTGACTTCTTTCACCAGTTTTTGAATCAAATTTTTCAGTCATAACAGATCCATATCCCTTTGACCCTGGTTTATAAATATAATTTGCCAACAATCTATCATCAACCTTGTTTATACCGATAATTTGTTTCATGGTATCATCAAAAATATATAGATTTCCCTTCTTATCCTTGTATAAATAGTCTGAAACTACTGAACTTTGTCCCATTTGAAGTTCGTTGAATGTTCTATAATTTCCACTTCCAACATATTGAACAATAGAATAAATTCCACTACCATTTAATTTTTTTGATAAAACTAATAGAGGATAATCAAAATCTTTATGATCAATTATATTAAAATAAAAGGCTCCATCTGAGCTAAGTTCATCTAAGTACCATTCACGAGTCTCTCCACCAAAACCATCAATTCGGTAAGGAAGTTTTGAGTAAACTATGTCTTTGTAACATTCTAAAAAAGACAAATCATCATATTTTTGTTTTTTAGAATTTTTATTATTTTTAACATTTGATGAAGTTTTTTTATCATCACTCACAAGGCTTTTTATATTAGAATTATTTGATATATTCGAATTATTAACTTCTTTCATTTTTCCACATGAAGTTAAAGATAAAAAAAGCAAAACCACAGGTACAATTTTTTTCATATTTTTACTCCTTTATATAAAAATGTTTTCATTAACTTAATTATATCATCTTTATTTGATTTATAACGAAATTTTAAGAAATTTTATATAAAAAAAGAATGCACTAAAAGCATTCTTTTTTTATTTTCCCTACTTACTTTATTTTTTCTAGAATCCACTTGCTGATTTAAAGAAGAAATATCCAAGTGGTGTATAATACATTCCTTTAATATTTGGTTTCATCATATATGGATTTACGTAGAAATATAATGGTGCTACTACTGAGTCATCTTTTATTAAAATATCTTCAGCTTTATGCATATTTTCCATTCTTTCTTTTTGATCTGATGTTGCTTTTGCAGCTTTTACATATTTATCAAATTCAGGATTTTTGTATTGAGCGTCATTATTTCCGCCGCCTGTTAACCACATATCAATAAAGCTCATTGGATCGTTATAATCAGCAATCCAGCCATGTCTTGCTATATTGTAGTTTCCTTCTTTTCTTTCTTTTAAGAATACATTCCAATCTTGATTTTGTAGATTAACTTGGACTCCTAAATTTTCTTGCCACATGTTTTGTAAAGCTTCTGCTATAGCCTTATGGTTATCATCTGTATTATAAAGGTAATCAATTTGAGGGAAGCCCTTACCATCTTTATATCCTGCTTCTTCCATAAGTTTTTTTGCTTCTTTTATATTTTTTTCATAATCATCATTTTTTACAGAATAATAATCTCCACCAACTGTTCTAAAGTCATCACCCTTAGTTCCTTTTTCATCATAAACTCCTGATGGAACGTAACCACTGGCACTTTTTCTCCTCTACCTGTAACTTGATCAACTATAAAGTTTCTATCAATTGCAAGTGAGAATGCTTTTCTAACTTTTGGATCATCAAATGGTTTCTTTTCTGTATTAAAACATACAAAATATGTTCCTACATATGGTAAAGTTTTTAATTCTTTTGTATCTAGAAGTTTTTTGATTTCTTCTTGTGGTGCAGAATTTACAAAATCCAAATCGCCAGATCTATAAGATGCATAAATTGCATTTTGATCATCTTGTAAGTGGAAGGCTAGTTTTTCTGCCTTAACAGATTTTGCATCATAATATTCTGGATTTTTAACCATTGTTAATGTTTGATTGTGATCCCATTTTTCTAATTTATATGGTCCATTTGATACAAGTGTATCAGGTGAATTTGTCCAAGTTTCACTTTTTTCTACGACATCTTTTCTAACTGGCATAGCTGCTGGAAAAGCACAAATTTCTTCAAAATATGGACATTCTACATTTAAATTTACAACAAAAGTTTTATCATCTGGTGCAGAAATATCAAGTTTTTTATCTTCATATCCTTTTACCATATCTAGCATATATTCATAGTCAGCTCCTGTTTTTGGATCTACTAGACGATTCCATGCATAAACAAAGTCTTTTGCTGTTACTGCTTTTCCATCAGACCATTTTGCATCTCTTAATTTAAATGTCCATTTTAATCCATCTTCAGAAACATCCCATTTTTCTGCAATACCTGGTTTTAAAACCGCATTTCCTTTTCCATCATCATCCCATCTTAAAAGAGATTCAAACATATGAGAAATCATTATTGATCCATCTGCAGCTGTGTTTAGTTGTGGATCTATAGTCTCAGGTTCTGAAGCTATATTTATATCCAAAACCCCATCTTTTTTTCCTTCTTCTTCATTAATAGCAGTATTGCTACCATCATTACTTTTTGAATTATTGTTACCTCCACATCCTGTAAATAACATTGATAAACTCAACAAGCCTACTAGTAATTTAGATTTGATTTTCATTTTCTATACCTCCTAAATTATGACAACTTACATAGTGTCCTTGTTCTACTTCTCTAAATTTTGGCTCTTCCTTTTTACAAATTTCTGTCGCATATGGACATCTTTCATGAAACCTACAACCTTTTGGCGGATTTATCGCCGATGGAACTTCTCCTTCTAATTTTATTCTTTTTAAAGATCTAGTAAGATCGGGATCTGGAACTGGTATGGCTGTGAGCAATGATTTGGTGTAAGGATGAAGGGGATTTTCATATAACCTTTCGGCATCAACTAATTCAACCATCTTACCCAAATACATTACTCCAATCCTATCTGATATATGTTTAACTACTGATAAGTCATGGGCAATAAATAAATATGTAAGTCCCAATTCTTTTTGCATATCTTCTAGCATATTTACAATTTGTGCTTGGATTGATACATCCAAAGCTGATATCGGCTCATCACAAACTATAAATTCAGGTTCAACTGCAAGAGCTCTTGCAATTCCAATTCTTTGTTGTTGACCTCCAGAAAATTCGTGAGGATATCTGTTTGAATGTTCTTCATTTAAGCCAACAGTTCTTAAAAGTTCATTTATTCTTTCTTGTCTATTTTTTTTGTATAAACCGTGAATATCCAAAGCTTCACCAACAATTTCTTGAACTGTCATTCTTGGATCAAGAGATGCTGATGGATCTTGAAAAATTATTTGCATTCTTCTTAATTTATACATTTCTGGGCGAATATTTTTTTCGCTATCAAAAATAGTTTCTCCATCATAAATTATTTTTCCACTCGTTGGCTCATGTAATCTTAAAATTGTACGACCAAGCGTTGTTTTTCCACAACCAGATTCTCCTACAATCCCTAGTGTTTCTCCTTTTTTTATGTAAAAAGATACATCATCAACTGCATGAACTTCATTCGATTTATTTAAGGAAGATTGAACTTTAAAATGTTTTACTATATTTTCGCAAATTAATAATTTATTATCTTCCATTTACTAACTCCTTTACATGTAGGAAACATTTTGACTTATGTCCATTTTCCATTTCTATCATTGGTGGTTCTTCTTTTAGACATATATTCATGCAAGATTCGCATCTTGTAGAAAAACCACAACCTTTAGGTGGGTTTAGCATATCGACTGGACTTCCCTTTATACTTTCAAGTCTTGTTTGTTCTTTTGAATCAATTCTTGGCATTGATTTTAAAAGTCCTTTTGTATAGGGATGTTTAGGATTGTAAAATATTTCTTCAACGCTTGCTTGTTCTACTATTCTTCCTGCATACATAACGCTTACTTTATCGCAAATTTGTGCAACTACTGCAAGGTTATGGGTAATAAAGATTACACTCATTTTTGTTTTTTCTTGGAATTTTTTTATTAATTCAAGAATTTGAGCTTGAATAGTTACGTCAAGAGCTGTTGTTGGTTCATCTGCAATTAAAATATCTGGTTCGCAAATAAGTCCCATTCCAATCATAACCCTTTGTCTCATTCCTCCAGATAATTCGTGAGGATATTGTTTCATACGTCTTTTTGGATTTGAAATACCTACATTTTCTAACATTTCTATCGACTTTTGGTAAGCTTGTTCTTTGGAGCATTTTTTGTGTACCAAAAGTGCTTCCATTAATTGATTTCCTATTGTATAAACTGGATTTAGGCAAGTCATTGGATTTTGAAAAATCATAGAACATTTGTCTCCCCTAAATTCACTCATTTGATGTTTATCAAAATCAAGGACGTTTTCTCCCTTATAGAGAATTTTTCCTGATTTAACTTTTCCAGGATCTTGCAAAAGCCCCATTATTCCGTAACTTTCTACAGATTTTCCAGAACCAGATTCTCCAACAATACCCATGATTTCATTTTCATAGAGAGTATAACTTATTGAATCTACTGCCTTTACTTCTCCAACTGGTGTGTCAAAGGAAATAGATACATCTTCAATTTTTAAAACTTCTTTTTTATTTTCTTTTAAATTTTCCATAATACACCTATTTCTTTAACCTTGGATCTAGTGCATCTCTTAGACCATCTGCAAATAAATTTAAAGATAAAATCATCAAACTTAACAATAAAGAAGGAATAATAAGTCTATAAGCATAAGAATAAATTCCTCCAAGGGCATCTGCTGCCAAGGCACCAAGTGATGTCATAGGAGCTGAAACCCCAATTCCCAAAAATGATAAGAATGATTCTAGAAATATTGCTGATGGAATTTGCATAGCAGTCATAACTATTACTTGTCCTATACAATTTGGGAATAAGTGCCTTCTAATTATTCTTTTTTTAGAACCACCCAAAGCCTCAACTGCTGTAACAAATTCTTGTTTTTTTAACATCAAAACTTGTCCTCTAATAATTCTTGCCATTCCTACCCAATAAAGTAGACCAAAAGCAATAAATATTGAAATAAGAGCAGGTCCTAATACACCAATTTTTTTTGCTACATCTGATGTTGATGAATTTACAAAAGATTTCAAAGGTTGAGATATACCAATTGATAATAAAATTACAACAAGCACATCAGGAATTGAATATATAAGGTCTAAAAATCTCATCATTACTGCATCAACTTTTCCTCCAAAATATCCTGAAATTGCACCATAGGCTGTACCTATTACCAAGACAATCAATGATGCAAAAATTCCTACAATTAGTGAAACCCTAGTTCCATACATAGTACGAACCATTAAATCACGACCCAATTTATCAGTTCCAAAAGGATATCTAAGACAAGGAAACAAATTTTCATCTCCTCTATATTGAGTAGTATAATCACCTTTTACAAAAAAAGGTCCAATAAAAGCAAATATACAAACTATAATCAAAAAACCAAGGGAAACCATAGCAACTTTATTTTCTTTTAGCCTTCGTAAAGCATCTTGAAAATAAGAAGTTGGAGGAGTTTTGGTCATAAAATTTTCTTTAGAACTTTCAGAAGCAAGAGCAAAATCTTCATCTGAAAATTTATATTCTTCTAATTTTAATTTTGAATTTAAACTAAATAAATTCTCCATATTTAATCTCCTTTAGTTAAATCTATTCTTGGATCTATAAACCTATACAAAATATCGACAACCATATTCATAACAATAACCATAAAGGCAAAAAATAAAGTTGTAGCCATAATTATAGGATAATCCCTATTTAATACAGAATTTATAAAATATCTACCAAGTCCTTGAACAGAAAATACTGATTCAACAACCATTGATCCTGTAATAATTCCAGCAGTCAAAGGTCCAAGATAAGTTAGAACTGGAATAAAAGCATTTTTTAAAGCGTGTTTAAACAAAATTTTACTTTCAGGAACACCCTTACTTCTTGCAGTTCTTATATAATCTTGACTAATAGCATCAAGCATTGATGATCTTGACAACCTAGCAATGTAGCACATAGGATAAAATCCTAAAGAAAAACATGGCATAAAATATGAACCTATAGTGTTAAGTCCCATAGTTGGGAAAATTTTTAATTTCACACCAAAAAATAAAAGTAAGAGAGTTGCCACTACAAAGCCAGGAGCTGAAATTCCTATAGTTGTCAAAATCCTCAAAAATGAATCCAGCTTTTTGCCCCTATTGTAGGCTGCAAGGGAACCTAAAGGAACCCCAACTAAAGTCGCCCACAAAAGAGCAATAAGTCCAAGTTTTACACTTGTTGGAAGCATTTCTTTTATAATCTCCATAACTGGTCTATTTTTTTGCATTTTCAAAGATACACCAAATTCTCCATGAAGAGCATTAACTATAAATTTTTGAAGTTGAACTGAATATGGTTGATCCAAACCATATTTTTTATTTAAAGCCTCCAATACTTCAGGTGATTGAGATTTTTCACTAGCAAAAGGTGAACCAGGCACGAGTTTCATGAGAAAAAAAGTAATACAAGTTACCAAAAGCAAAACTGCTATTGCTTGTAAAATTCTCTTAATTATGTACTTAATCATATTACCTCCTTGTTGTAGTTAATTATATACTTTATTGAATTAAATTGCAATCATAATAAAGTTGTAACGCGATATCGTTTTAAATATCTATTTATCAGCACTTAAGTCATATTTTTTTAAAAATTAAAACAAAATATTTTTTCAAAAAAATTAATTTATTTTAAAAATATCATGATAAATTATCGGTTTTAAAATAAAAATTAATAATTATTTGTTTTAAATAT
>OLJD01000177.1_pt1 | contig 19538 bp, 16 predicted proteins | sample 1601441 | NCBI WGS metagenome assembly OLJD01 (sample SAMN04436853, study PRJEB24849) | human gut metagenome | biome: human gut; feature: NICU; material: stool | host: Homo sapiens | place: USA: Saint Louis, MO | collected 2011-10-01 | reverse complement strand
ACATTTTTATTTTCATAAATTACTAAAATCATGCCCTTATCAAATTCAATTTTAAATTCTTTTCCAACAGGTTCATTTGACACTCCAAGATGCATGTCATTTTTTAGAGTGAAATTTTTTAATTGGTATTTTAAATTTATTAGATTTAGATTTTCTATTTTGTCTGTCAGAGAAAAAATAGAAATGTAGGTATTTTCAATTTGTTTTTTCTCTATGAAATTTTTATTTATTACAAAAACTTTTTGATTTTTGCTTTTTAGTACTATATCAATTCCTTTTTTCTTAAACTCTTCTATTATTTTTATATTTGCTATGGTGTGTGACAATCTTCCTCCCAAAGCTCCATAAACAATAAATTTTTTGTATCCTTTTTCTATTCCAATATTTATTGCCGCATATAAATCTGTTTCGTCTTTTTCTGGTTTCAATACGATTTTATTCTTAAAATCAGGTTTTTTTGCTGAATCAAAATCTCCAATTATTAAATTGGGTTTTAGTCCGATTTTTTCTATATAGGTGTAACCCTTATCAGCTCCTATTATATAATCATTATCTTTTACTTGGTCAAAAAAACCATCAAAATTTCCACCAGCAAAAATATAGCATTTTTTCATAATCCACCTCGTCCTTATTATAGCATGGATTTGATAGAATAAAGAAAATTTCTATGGTAAAATGTATGTAAAAGATTAATAAGGAGAGTTAGAAGATAATGAAAAAATTAGACCAAAAGAATTCACAATTATTAAGGGTGATTCTTATTTCTATTTTGGTATTTTTTGCATTTTGGTATATAAAAAATGTAACTAATGCTCTTGCAGTTTTTATAGCTGTAATTCAACCTTTTTTGATTGGATTTATGTTGGCATTTATTATTAATTTGCCTATGAATTTTTTTGAAAAAAAAGTATTTGTAAAAGTATTTAAAACAGAAAAAACTAAAAAGTTAATTCCAGCACTATCATTGATTACTTCATGGATATTATTTATTCTTGGTATTGTTATATTTTTAAATGTTTTGATTCCAAGGATTTCTTCGGCAGTAACAACTTTAATTGAAAGATTTCCAGTATTTTTAAATGATTTTGTAAAACTTTTGAACAAAAATCAAATTACAAAAAGATTTGCTGATGATATACAAAGATATATTAATAGTGTAGATTGGAACAAAACTTTGGTTCAAGTAAGAGACTATTTTATGGGGGAAGCTGGAAATATTTTTGATAAAACAACATCAATAATTAATTCGGTTTCATCTACTCTTGTAACAGTTGTAACTAGTTTGATATTTTCTGTATTCGTATTGATAAATAAGAAAGACTTGAAAATTTTGGCAAATAGGATTATCTATTCACTCTTTAAAAAAGACACAGCTGATGAAATTAATAAGGTTGCAAGCCTATCTTATTCAACCTTTGCATCCTATATAAATTCAAAGGCTCTTTCAAGTTTGATTTTAGGACTTTTGGTTTTAACCGGAATGTTTATTTTAAAAATTCCTTTTGCAGCAATGGCTGCAATTATGGTTGCAATTGCAGATTTTATCCCTTATGTTGGTCCATTAATTGCAACAATTATAATGATGATTCTAATTTTTATAGAATCCCCCTTCCAATCTTTAGTATTTTTGATATTTTTATTAATAGCTCAACAAGTTCAAGGATCAATAATTTATCCAGCCCTTGCAGGAAAAACAATAGGTCTTCCATCAATTTGGGTAATTGTTTCAATAGCAATTGGAGGAAGTTTATTTGGAGTTGTAGGTATGCTTGTTTCAATTCCTATAGCATCAATTCTATACACTCTTATGAATGAAAAAATGGATAAAAAATTAGAAGAAAAAGAAATTTCAAAAGAGCAAATAAAAGAATTATCAGAAAAAGTCCACTATAAAAAGGATGAAAATTAGATGAAGCTAAAAAGATCTAGGTTAGGGGAATTTGTTCCTGTAGTTAGGAAAAATAAAATTTTATTTGGTGGCTATCAAAATATGCTAAAAGATATGGGAGTAAGTAAATTTTATAGGGATAGATCTTGTGTGGTAACAGCCTTTACTAATATTTACCTATATCTATTTAGAAATGATGAAAGATTTTCTTATGACGAATTTAATGATTATCAATATTGGTTTTTTAAAGTTTTAAAACCAAAAATATATGGGATTCCAACAGCAAGAATGCTAGATTTTAAAGTCAATAGAATAAGAAAATCCTATCACTTAAATCTTAAATCTCATATTTTAGAAGATTTGCCAATAAAAAGACACTCAATGGAGGAAATAGCAAATTTTATAATTGGAGCCTTAAAAAAAGATCTTCCTGTAATATTTTTTAATTGGTTGAGTAATTCGGTTGATGTAATGAAACATCATGGGGTGACAATTACACAAATCAATAAAAAAGATGATGACTACATTTTAACCATTTCTTCTTGGGGAGAAGTTTATAAAGTTTCTTTAAAAAAATTTTTAAATCAAGCAAGAACTTATACTGGTTTTATTTATTTTGAAAAAGATGAAATATTATTCTAGACTTATAAAATTACAAAAAGAGGATTAATATGGCAAAGATAAAAAGATTTAAAAGAGCAAGTGGAGTTATTATGCCAATTTTTTCTATTCCTTCTGATTATGGAATAGGAACTTTTGGAAAAGAAGCTTATAAATTGGTAGACTTTTTTTCAAATGCGAATCTTTCCTATTGGCAAATATTGCCTCTAGGACCAACAAGTTATGGAGATAGTCCATATCAATCATTCTCTTCATTTGCCGGCAATCCATATTTTATAGATTTGGATTTATTAAATGAAGATGGCTTATTAGAAAAAGAAGATTATGAAAATTTAGACTTTGGAAATGATGAAGAAAGTGTTGATTATTCTTTAATTTATAATTTAAGATTTAGAGTTTTGAAAAAAGCTTACCAAAAAGCAAAAACAAAATTAAAAAAAGAAATTGAAGAATTTAAAAAAGAAGAGAAATATTGGCTAAAAGATTATTGCCTATATATGGCAATAAAAAAAGACCAACTTGATGTGGCTTGGACTGATTTTCCAGAAGAATTAAAAAATAGAAACAAAGAGACCATAGAAGAATTTAGAAAAAATCATCTAGATGAAATAAATTTCTATGCCTTTATCCAATATGAATTTTTCAAACAATGGAAAAATTTGAAAGCTTATGCTAATAGAAAACAAATAGAAATAATAGGAGATTTACCAATATATCTTGCCTTTGATAGTGCTGATACTTGGTCAAATTCCAACATATTAAAATTAGATCCCAAAACAAAAAATCCAACAGTCGTCGCTGCTGTTCCACCAGATGCTTATTCTGAAGATGGACAATTGTGGGGGAATCCAATTTATGATTGGGAAAAATTAAAAGAGAGTGATTTTAAATTTTGGATAGAAAGGATAAGACTTAATTTAAGATTGTATGATTATCTAAGATTAGATCATTTTAGAGGATTTGAAGCTTATTATGAAGTTCCATTTAATGATGAAAATGCAAAATATGGTAGATGGCAAAAAGCTTGTGGAGATGAATTTTTCAAAAAGGTAAATGAAGAATTTAAAGATGCTAAATTTATAGCAGAAGATTTAGGTTTTATAACTGAAGAAGTTGAAAAATTAAAAAACAAAACAGGATATCCTGGAATGAAAGTAATACAGTTTGCATTTGGAGACGATTTTACTTCATCATATCTACCTCACAATTATGAAAAAAATTCAATAGTTTATGGATCAACTCACGATTCAGATACTCTCCAAGGTTGGATAGATAACTTAGATGATGAAAAATTAGAAATGGTTAAAAAATATTTTAATATAAAAGAAAATGACCAAATAAACTGGAAAATAATTAGAAATTTATTTATGTCAGTTTCAGATATAGCTATGTTTCAAATACAAGATTTCTTAGGATATGGAAATGAGGCTAGAATTAATAAACCTGGAGTATTGGGAGAAAACTGGAAATGGAGACTTAAAAAAGAGGTTTTAGATGATGAAATTTCTTTAAAAATAAAGGAATTATCAAAATTATATGGGAGAGATAATTATGAACAAAAATAAATTTATGGAAAATTATATAGAGAATTTGCAAAGAATAACGCTGAAAAATTTTAAAGATACTTCAGATAAAGATAGGTATTTTGCACTTTGCGATACAATAATGGAATTAATAAACCAAGAATGGAGAAATTGCAAAAATAGGTCAAGAAAATCAAGAAAAGCCTACTATTTTTCAGCAGAATTTTTAGTAGGAAGATCTCTTGGAAATAACCTTATAAATCTTGGAATTTATGATGAAGTCAAAGAAATTTTAAACGAAATAGATATTGATTTTGAATCTATAGAAAATTTTGAAGATGATGCTGCTCTTGGAAATGGTGGTCTTGGTAGACTTGCAGCTTGTTTTATGGATTCTGCTGCAACTCAAAAACTTGATATGTATGGTTATGGAGTTAGATATAGGGAAGGATTATTTAAACAAACAATACAAAATGGATTTCAAGTAGAAGAGGGAGATCACTGGATAAAAGATGGTGATGGTTGGTCAATAAGAGTTGAATCTGATTCAAAAATTGTAAAATTTAGAGATCAAACTGTAAAAGCAGTTCCATATGATATGCCAATGTTAGGTTTTGAAAATGAGCAGGTAAATACCCTAAGACTTTGGCAAGCAGAGCCATTTGAAGAATTTGATTTTTCATATTTTAATAATTTCCAATATGATAAGGCAGTTGAAGAAAAAAATAGGGCAGAAGATATAACTAGAGTTTTATATCCAAATGATATGCAAAGAGAAGGAAGAGTTTTAAGATTAAAACAACAATACTTCTTCTGTTCAGCATCAATTCAAGATATGGTTGCTAAATATAAACAATATTTTGAACACGACCTACAATTTAAAGAATTTTCAAAATATCATGTAATTCAATTAAATGACACTCACCCAATAATAGCAATTCCTGAATTGATTAGGGTTTTAGTTGATGAAAATGGAATGGAATTTGAAAAAGCAGTAGAAATTACAAAAAATACATTTGCTTTTACAAATCACACAGTTTTACAAGAAGCTCTAGAAACATGGCCAGAAGATATAATGCTTGAAGTATGTCCTAGATGTTTTGAAATAATTGAAAAATTAAACGAAAATATTGTAAAAGAATTTAAAGAAAAGGGACTTTCAGAAGAAGCTATTGATCCTTACAGAATTATAAGATTTGACCAAATAAGAATGGCAAACCTTGCAATAGTTATGAGTAAGTCTGTAAATGGGGTTGCAAAACTTCACACACAAATTTTAAAAGATGATACCTTTAACAATTGGTATAAATTGATGCCAGAAAAATTTAACAATAAAACAAATGGTATTACACCAAGAAGATGGCTAGTTTATTCAAATATTAGACTATCAAATTTCATAACAGAAAAATTAGGTAGCTATGATTGGAAATACGATCTTACAAAATTAAAAGGATTAGAAAAATATCTAGATGATGAAAAAACTCTAGAAGAAATAAACCAAATAAAATTTGAAAACAAAAAAGATTTGGCGAAATATATTCTAGAAAATGAAGGAATAAATGTAGATCCAAATTCTATCTTTGATATTCAAATAAAAAGAATTCATGAGTACAAAAGACAACACTTAAACCTACTTCATATAATAAGTCTTTACCATAAACTAAAGAAAAATCCTGATATGGACTTTTATCCAACAACCTTTATACTTGGAGGAAAAGCAGCACCAGGATATTTCAGGGCAAAGGCAATAATAAAACTTGCAAACGAAATAGCAAGAGTTATAAATAATGACAAAGAAGTAAATGAAAAAATAAAAGTAGTATTTGTAAATAACTACAGGGTAAGTTATGGAGAAAAACTCTTCCCAGCAGCAGATATTTCAGAACAAATTTCAACAGCAGGAAAAGAAGCTTCAGGAACTGGAAATATGAAATTTATGCTAAACGGAGCCTTGACACTTGGAACTTATGATGGAGCAAATATAGAAATATTCGAAAATGCAGGAGTTGAAAATAATTATTTATTTGGAGCAAAAGTAGAAGAATTAAATGAAATTTATAATTCATATAATCCAAAAGAATTTTATCACAAAAACCAAGATATAAAAGATGCAGTAGATACACTTTTATCCGGTGAATTAAATGATAATGACTCCTATATGTTCTTAGATATTTATAATTCATTAATAAACCCACAAGGTGGTGAAAAGTCAGATAATTATTTTGTCTTAAAAGATTTTGAAGATTATAAAAAAACTCACGAAAAAATAAATAAAGAATATTCTGATAGATTAAAATGGGCGAAGAAAAGTTTGAAAAACATAGCAAATTCTGGTTATTTCTCATCAGATAGAACAATATTAGAATATGCAAAAGATATTTGGAAATTGTAAAAGTAGGAAGAATAAGATATGAATAAAGATTTAATAATAGGTCTACTAATTCCATTCTTAGGCACAAGCCTTGGATCGGCAATGGTATACCTAATGAAAAATGAATTATCAACAAAATTACAAAAATCTCTATCAGGATTTGCAGCAGGAGTAATGGTTGCAGCAAGCGTGTGGTCCTTATTAATTCCTGCTATGGAAATGGTAGAAGAAAAAATGGGAAAAATTTCTTGGATTCCAGCAGTAGTTGGATTTGCTGTAGGAATAGTATTCTTATTATTCTTAGATAATGTAGTTCCTCACCAACACGTTGACAGTGATGTGGCAGAAGGTCCAAAAAATGATTCTTTAAGAAAAACAACCATGATGGTTCTTGCAGTTGTAATTCACAATATTCCAGAAGGAATGGCAGTAGGAGTTACTTTTGCAGGAGTTTTATCAGGAAATACAGATTTAACAATGGCAGGAGCTATGGCTCTTTCATTAGGAATTGCAATTCAAAATTTCCCAGAAGGAGCAATAATTTCAATGCCATTAAAAAGTCAAGGAATTGGAAAAAATAAATCATTTATAATGGGAGTTTTATCGGGAGCAGTAGAGCCAGTAGCGGCAGTTTTGACAATAATCCTATCCCAAATAATGATTCCAATTTTGCCATATTTACTAAGCTTTGCAGCAGGAGCAATGTTTTACGTGGTAGTAGAAGAATTAATACCAGAAGCAACAGGCGAAGGCGAAGATCACTCAAACTTAGGAGTAATTTGGTTTTCAGTAGGATTTTCAGTAATGATGATCCTGGATGTGGCATTAGGCTAGAAATTGTGCCAGTGGCACAATTTCTACTAATGCCCCGCGGAGTAAATACGAAGAGTAAAACTCTAATTTTAAATTATAAAAGATTGAATTAAGTATAACGCGACCAAGGAGCGTATGTTGGGCTAAAAAATGTGCCAGTGGCACAATTTCTACTAATGCCCCGCGGAGTAAATACTAAGAGTAAAACTCTAATTTTAAATTATAAAAGATTGAATTAAGTATAACGCGACCAAGGAGCGTATGTTGGGCTAAAAAATGTGCCAGTGGCACAATTTCTACTAATGCCCCGCGGAGTAAAATCGAAGAATTAAAATTAAGTTTTAAAATAATAAAAACCAAAATAAGCCAAACGCAACCAAAGAGCGTGCTTGGGCTAGAAATTTAACCATTGGCACAATTTCTACTAATACTCCGCGAAATATGTACAAAGAAATAAAAAACAATTTAGATTTAAAAATAAAAATCAACAAAAATACCAAGTCAAAAACTTGGTATTTTTTTGTGGAAAAATTCTCCAAAAATTTTAAATATAAAAATTCCAAAAAAAATTTAATTTTTATCTCGTTTATCCCTTAACTTTCTACAAAATTTTATAATAAAGTATATAATATTTATATACTTAGGAGGTAGACATGTCATATTTAGATAATTTTATAGCTTATTTATCTTTGATTAGGATTACAGATATAATTGATATAGCTCTGATTGCCTTTATTGCTTATAAATTATTGAAGCTTCTTAGAAATACTAGGGCAGAGCAAGTTATGAAGGGTTTTATTTTTGTTTTATTTTTTGCATCTATTTCAGATATTTTTAATTTGAATACTGTTTCATGGCTAATGAATCAATTTTTTACTGTGTCTTTGGTATTTATTATTGTAGTTTTTCAACCTGAGTTGAGATCTGCTCTTGAAAGGATTGGTAGGGGGAGAAGTTTTTTTGTGAATGATTCTTATAATAAAAATGAGAAGTCTATCGATGAGATTGTCTCTGCTATGAGTTCTTTATCAAGACAAAAAATTGGTGCCTTGGTTGTAATTGAAAGGGAAGTTGGTCTTAATGATATTATTGAAAGTGGTACTAGTTTAAGATCAGAAATATCAAGCGAGCTTTTAATTAATATTTTTATTCCAAATACACCTCTTCACGATGGCGCTGTTATTATTAGAAATGATTTAATAGAAGCTGCAGCTTGCTATTTGCCATTGACAACTAACAATACCTTGTCAAAAGAACTTGGTACTCGTCATAGGGCAGCGATTGGAATTAGTGAAAAAAGTGATTGCCTTGTTGTTGTAGTTAGTGAGGAGACTGGAACAATTTCTCTTGTAAGCAATGGAAATATAAATAGATATTTTGATGAGCAATCTCTTAAAGATAGGTTAGTCAAAGAATTAAGATACGATGAAAATAAGTTGAATATAAAAAGGAGGGATGATAATGAACAACAAAAATGATAGAAAATTAATAGCATTATCAGTTCTTGTGGCTGTCATAATGTGGGCTTTTGTTATGACTTCAACCAATCCTTCTTTGTCAAAAACTGTAAGAGGAGTACCTTTAACTATAAAAAATCAAGAAGTAATGCAAAAAGAAGGCTATGCCTTAGTAGGAAAAGATGAAATTTCAAGCGTAAATGTAAAAGTTGAAGGTTCTAGATCTGATCTTGCATCTTTATCTTCTGATGATTTGGTTGCAAGTGTAGACTTGGGAACTCCAAGCGAAGGAATTAAAACATTAAATATTAAAGTTGATGGACCTTCAGGAATAAAGGTTGAAAGCACAAATCCATCAAATGTTAATTTTAAGATTGAAAAAATTGTAAAAAAAGATCTTCCCGTTGAAATTAAAATTCCTGATAAGTTAAAGGAATCTAAGTTAATAAATGTGAGTGAGCAATCTACAAAAAAAATCACAGTTTCTGGTCTTAGAAAAAATATTGATAAGGTTGATAAAATTATTTTAAATATCGGCAAAGATGAATATTTGGATGGTAAAATTCATGATATAGAAGCAAGACCTGTTGATAAGAGTGGAAAAACTGTTGAAAATGTGGATTTATCTCAAAATGATGTTTCAATTTCTTTTGATGTATTAGAAAGTAAAGAAGTTGAAATAGAATTAGACTATGAAGAGTCTCTTCCAAAAAATATGGAAGTTATAGAAAAGAAATCTTCTCCTAATAAGGTTGTAATAAAGGGTGAAAAGAGCATTTTAGATAAAATTGATAAGATTAAGACAGAAAAAATTGATCTAACAAATTTAAAAAATAATGAATTTGAGAAAAGTGTGGAATTATTCGTACCAGAAGCTGTAGAAATTAATGACGGGGATTATTTTGTTAATGTTTATGTAAAAATAGGAAAGAAATAATGTCTTATAAATATTTATCTAAAAGGTTAGAAAATGAGGGATTTGAAACTTATCTTGTTGGTGGAGCAGTAAGGGATAAGTTACTCGGAAAAAATATTCATGATATTGATCTTACAACAAGGGCAAGACCAAATGATATAATGAGGATTTTTTCTGATTTAAAATTAATTGATATTGGGAAAAAATTTGGAACGATTAAAGTTATATATAAGTCGGAAGAATTTGAAATTACAAGCTTTAGAAGCGAATCAACCTATAAAGATAGAAGACATCCAGAAAAAATTTCCTTTTCAGACTCAATAGAAGAAGATTTAAAAAGAAGAGATTTTACGATAAATGCTATGGCCCAAAGAAATGGTAAGTTAATTGATTTATTTGGTGGGAAAAAAGACCTACAAAATAAATTAATTAGGGCTGTAGGAAATCCCTATGAAAGAATTAGGGAAGATTATTTAAGAGCAATTAGAGCAGTAAGATTTGCAACAATCCTAGATTTTGAAATTGAAAGTGAATTAAAAAAAGCTATAAGTCAAATGGCAAGTCATATAGAAGATATTTCAAACGAAAGAATTAAGGATGAAGTTGATAAAATTTTATTAGCAGATAATCCTTCAAGAGGGATTAGACTTTTGGATGATCTTAATATTTTAGAATATATTTTCCCAGAAGTAAAAAGCATGATTGGCTTTGACCAACATTCATCTCACCACAATCTAGATTTATTTGAACATTCTATGAAGGTTTTGGATATCTCTCCCAAAAATCTAAAAACTAGAATGGCAGCCTTATTTCATGATACAGGAAAAATTGATACATTCTTTATAGATAAAAATGGAGAGGGGAGATTTTTTGGCCACCAAGAAATTTCTGAAAAAATAATTAGAAAAAGACTAAAAATTTTAAAATATCCAAAAAAATTTATTGAAAATACTGCAATTTTGGTTAGAAGACATATGGATAATACCAACACCTATACAAAAAAATCTGTAAGAAAACTTCTTAGAAAAGTTGGAGAAGAAAATATTTATGATCTTTTTGACCTCCAAAAAGCAGATGTTTTAGCAACAGTCCATGACAATACAGAAAATATTATTTTGGCAAAAGAATTTCTAGAGGAAATTTTAAATTCTGATGTTCCAAGCAAGGAAGATCAGATAGATTTTTCTGGAAAAGATTTAATAGAATTAGGTTTTGAAGAAGGAAAAGAACTGGGTATGATATTACAGGAAATTTATTCATTGGTAATGGATGAAAAATTAATAAATAAAAAAAGTGAAATCATCAAATATATAAAAAATAAATATATTAATCTTGATAGAAATTAGTACAAGTAGTATATTAAACTAATGAGTATGTAGTGTTTTAGGAGGAAAAGATGACAGAATTAAAATCACATGAAAATAATATAGCAAAATTTGATCTTACAGTAGCTGCTGAAGATTTTCAAAAAGCAGTTGATAATGTATACAAAAAAAATAAATCTAAATATAGAGTAGATGGATTTAGAAAAGGAAAAGTTCCAAAAAGAGTAATTGAAAAAATGTACGGAGTAGAAGTATTCTACGATGAAGCAATTCAAGAAGTTTTCCCAGAACCTTATAATAAAGCAATTGATGAATTAAATCTTGAAGTAATCGACCAACCATCAGTTGATTTTGATGATATAGAAAAAGGAAAAGACGTAGTATTTAAAGTTGAAGTTGAAACAAAACCTCATCCAACTCTTGGAGATTATTCTGAGCTTGAAGTTACAGAAATTCCAACAGAAGTTACAGATGAAGATGTAGAACATGAACTTAAACACCAACAAGAAGAAAATGCAAGAATAATTCCTGTAGAAGATGGTGAAGCTAAAGATGGAGATACAGTAAATATCGACTTTGACGGTTTCCTTGATGGGGAAAGATTTGAAGGTGGAAAAGCTGAAAATTATGATTTAGTTCTAGGATCAAAATCATTTGTAGGTGATTTTGAAAAACAAGTTGAAGGCCACAAAGTTGGAGATAAATTTGATGTAAATGTAACTTTCCCTGAAGATTATCAAGCTAAAGAATTCCAAGGAAAAGATGCAAAATTTGAAGTAGAAATAAATTCAATTTCAAGAAAAGAACTTCCAGAAATCGATGACGAATTTGCAAAAGATATTTCAGAATTTGAAACCTTAGAAGAATTGAAAGAAGATACAAAGAAAAACCTTAAAGAAGATAAGGAAAAATATGTAAAAACTCAAATTCAAAATGAAGCAATAAAAGCTTTAGTTGATAAATCTGAAGTAAGCGCACCAGATGCATTAGTAAATAGAGAAATTGATTTAGAAATGCAAAATCTTGATCAAAGATTACGTCAAATGGGAATTTCTCTACAACAATATATAGAAATGACAAAAATGGATATGTCTGCCATTAGAGATCAATATAGAGCTGTTGCAGAAGACAAAGTAAAAGCAAATCTTGTAATGGATGAAGTTGCTTTGAAAGAAAATGTAGAAGTAACAGATGAAGAAGTTGAAGCAGAAATTAAAGATGCTGCAAAACAATATGGAGTAGATGATTACGAAAAATTCAAAGAAATCTTCGAAAAGAATGTTTCTAGAGATACAGTTATTGAAAATGTTAAAAGAAGAAAGGCTGTAGAACTTCTAGAAAAAAATGTAAAATTAGTTCCTGCTAAAAAAGAATCAGAAGAAACTAAAGAAGAAAAAGAAGATTAGTAATAATCATAAACTCCAAAAAGATAAGGAGATTTTATGAACGCAAAAAACTTTTTAGTTCCTACAGTTATAGAACAAACAAATAAAGGCGAACGTGCTTACGACATTTACTCAAGATTATTAAAAGACAGGATTATATTTCTAACAGGTCCTGTAGAAGATGGAGTAAGTGATATTATTATTGCTCAACTTTTATTTTTGGAAAGCCAAGATCCTAATAAGGATATCCAATTTTATATAAATTCACCAGGTGGAGTAGTTACAGCTGGACTTGCAATTTATGACACAATGAATTATATAAAACCAGATGTATCTACAATTTGTATAGGACAGGCTGCATCAATGGGGGCAGTTTTGCTTTCATCTGGGGCAAAGGGAAAGAGATTTTCTCTTCCTAATTCAAACATCCTAATTCACCAACCATCAGGTGGAGCTCAAGGACAAGCTAGCGATATTCAAATTCAAGCTGAACAAATTTTAAAAATTAAAAAAAGATTAAATAAAATTTTGTCAGATAATACAGGACAATCTATTGAAAAAATCCAAAAAGATACAGATAGAGATTTTTCAATGGATGCTTATGAAGCAAAAGAATATGGCTTAATAGATAAGGTAATTGAGTAAAAATATGAGTAAAATGGAATTTGAAGAAAATAGATGTTCCTTTTGTGGGAAAAGTGCTAACGAAGTTGATAGACTTATAGCAGGACCTGATGCATTTATTTGTAATGAATGTATAGATTTATGTGCGTCTATTATTGATAGGGAAAATTTAACTGAAAATAAAAATGTTGATATAGATCTTGCCACACCTAGTGAAATAAAAGAGTATCTTGATAGATATGTTATCCAACAAGAAATGGCAAAAAAAACTCTATCAGTATCAGTTTATAACCATTACAAAAGAATAAATTCAAATTATGATAACGATGATGAAGTTGAGCTTCAAAAATCAAATATTTTGATGCTTGGACCAACTGGATCTGGAAAAACTCTTCTAGCCCAAACTTTAGCCAAAAAATTAAATGTACCATTTGCGATTGCAGATGCAACAAGTTTGACTGAGGCAGGCTATGTTGGAGAAGATGTTGAAAATATCATTTTGAAATTGGTACAAGCTGCAGATTATGATATAGAACTTGCCCAAACAGGAATAATTTATATAGATGAAATTGATAAAATAACTAGAAAAAGTGAAAATCCTTCTATAACTCGTGATGTAAGTGGAGAAGGAGTACAACAAGCACTTTTAAAACTTATTGAAGGAACAGTTGCAAATGTTCCTCCACAAGGTGGAAGAAAACACCCAAGCCAAGAATATATACAAGTTGACACTACAAATATTTTATTTATAGTTGGTGGAGCTTTTGATGGAATAAAAGACATAATCAAACAAAGAACCAACAAAAAATCAATTGGTTTTGGATCAGATGATATGGAAAATAAAGAAATTTCTTTAAAAGATGTATCAACAGAAGATCTTTTAAAATTTGGATTAATTCCAGAGTTTATTGGTAGAGTTCCAATAGTTGTTTCACTTGAAGATTTGGATGTAGATAGTCTTGTAAAAATTTTACAAGAGCCAAAAAATTCTTTATTAAAACAATATCAAAAATTATTTGAACTTGATGGAGTAAAATTAACTTTTGAGGATGAAGCTGTAAGAGAAATTGCTCAAAAAGCTTTCAAGCAAGAAACAGGAGCTAGAGGTCTTAGAACAATCCTTGAAGATTTACTTTTAGATGTAATGTATGAAATTCCATCAAAAGATCATATCAAAGAAGTTATTGTATCAAAAGGCTCTATAAAAGATAAGAAAAAATTAATATACAAATAAGAAAGGGAGACTTAGGGCTCCCTTTTTATAACACAAGGAGAAAAAATGAACTTTATCTATAAAACAGATAAAAAAGAATATCCAATGGTTCCAGTTAGAGGACTTTGGGCTTTTCCTGATACTGTAGTTCATTTTGATTGCCAAAGATCAGTTTCTAAAAAAGCTGTGGAAGATGCTTTATTAAATGAATCTGAAATTTTTTTGGTAAATCAAAAAGATATTTTGGAAGATAATCCTAAAAAAGAAGATATATATGACTACGGAACAGTTGCCAAAATAAAACAAACTTTTAATCTACAAAACGGAGAATTAAGAGTATTGATTGAGGCAAAATGTGTTGGGGAAGTTTTGGATGTAAAAATTGAAGATGGATTTTTTAAGGCAGAAGTAAAAGAATTTATTTTCGATGAGGAAGGTTTTGAAAGTAATGAAAATATTGATGCCTTAAAGAAAATGTTAATAGAAGATTTCAGGTCATATGTTTCTATAGATAATACAATTCCACCAGAAATTGCCTTTTCTTTAGTCGAAATTGACAATATTGACAAATTAGCAAATCTAATAACTTATTATTTACCACTAAGCCCTAAAGAAAATTATTCTATTTTAAAAGAATTTAATATAGAAGAAAAATTGATAAATCTTCATAAATTAATTCAAAAAGAAATTGAATTAAAGGATTTATCAAAAAAAATTGACGCTAAGGTTCAAGAAAATATTAATAAGGGACAAAAAGAGTACTATCTAAGAGAAAAATTAAATGCCGTAAAAGATGAATTAAATGATCTTACAGGAAAAGATTTAAATGAAGCTGATTCTTTTAGAAAAAAAATTAAAAAATTAAAAATAAACAAGGAAGATAAGGAAAGTTTACTAAAAAGTGTAGATAGACTTGAAATGATTCCAGAAATGAGTCCTGACTATGGGGTTATAACTTCCTATCTTGATTTTGTTTTGGGACTTCCTTGGTCCAAAAAATCAAAGGATAATCTTGATATTATCCATGCAAAAAAAGTTTTGAATGAAGACCATTATGGTCTTATGGAAGTTAAAGAAAGAATTTTAGAATCAATTGCTGTTAGAAAGAAAAAAGGTGATAATCAAGCAGCAGTAATTTGTCTTGCGGGCCCTCCGGGAGTTGGAAAAACTTCTATTGCTAAATCAATAGCTCGTGCCTTAAATCGTAAATTTATTTCAATGCGTCTTGGTGGAGTAACAGACGAATCAGAAATTAGAGGACATAGAAGAACATATGTTGGGGCTATGGCTGGAAGGATTATGTCAAATTTATCAAGGATAAAGGTAAAAAATCCTGTATTTTTGCTAGATGAAATTGATAAATTAGGTTCAGATTTTAGGGGAGATCCTTCATCAGCCCTACTAGAAGTCCTAGATCCTGAGCAAAATGATAAATTTATTGATCGTTATCTTGATATAGGATTTGATTTATCAGAAGTATTTTTTATAACAACTGCAAATGATATTTCAAATATTCCTCCAGCACTTTTTGATAGGCTTGAAATTATACAAATTTCTGGCTACACTCAAAGGGAAAAGGAAGAAATTGCCAAAAGATATTTGATAAGAAAAGAAATGGAAAATAATGGACTTGAAGAAGATGATCTAAAAATTTCAGATCCAGTAATTGAAAAAATTATTAAATCTTATACAAGAGAAGCGGGAGTTAGGTCTCTTGAAAGAAATATTGCAAAAATTGCAAGACGAGCTGTAAAAGAGATTCTTGAAGGAAAAGATAAGGTCAATGTTTCTATGAGAAATTATGAAAAATATCTTGGAAAAGAAAGATTTTTTGATGATCAAAGGCTCAAAGAAGATAAGGTTGGAATTGCAAATGGACTTGCTTGGACTCAAGTTGGCGGAACAATTTTAAATATAGAAGTAAATGCCATGGAAGGAAAAGGGGCAAATTTATTTACAGGAAGTCTTGGAGATGTAATGAAAGAATCAGCCCAAGCTGCAATTTCATATTTAAGAAAACATGCAAAAGAATTAGAAATTGATCCTGATTTTTATAAAAATAAAGATATTCATGTTCACGTTCCGGAAGGAGCAACTCCAAAAGATGGTCCTTCAGCAGGAATTACCATGACAACTGCAATTGCATCTGCTCTTACAGGAAAAAAAATAAGATCAGATCTTGCAATGACTGGAGAAGTTACAATTACTGGAGAAGTTTTGCCAATTGGTGGGCTTAAAGAAAAAGCCCTTGCAGCTTACGCTTATGATATAAAAAATGTAATTATTCCAAAAGAAAATGAAAGAGATATTAAAGATGTCGACAAAGAAATAAGAGATAAAATTAACTTTATAAAAGTTTCTTATGTTGGAGAAGTTTTAAAGGAAGCTTTAATATGAAAATAAATAAAATAAATTTAGATCAAGTTGCAGGTTTTAAGTCTCAATTTCCAAATGATAATTTTGAAGAAATTGCCTTTGCAGGAAGGTCTAATGTAGGAAAATCTTCCTTCATAAATTCCTTTTTGGGTAAAAAAAATCTAGCTAAAACTTCATCAAAGCCTGGAAAAACAAAAACCATAAATTTTTATAAGATAAATGATAGATTTAGACTAGTAGACCTACCAGGTTACGGTTATGCTAAAGTTTCAAAAAAAGAAAAGGAAAAATGGAATAATTTGATCCACGAATATTTATATAATAGGGAAAATTTAAAGGAAGTTTTTCTCTTAGTTGATATAAGACATGCCCCAACCAAACAAGATAAAGAAATGTATGATTGGATAATAGATTCTGGCTTTACAGGATTTGTAATAGCAACCAAATACGACAAAATACCTAAAACACACTTAAAAAAACACATAAAAGAAATAATGAACACATTAAATATTGACGATGAAGGCTTGATATTTGCTTATTCATCAAATACAGGCCACAATAAAAATGTTCTACTTGAACAAGTAGATGTAATTATAAATTCATAAAATAAAAAGATTTCACTAAAATAAGGTGAAATCTTTTTTTGTAAAAAAATAAAAGATGGCAAAAGCCATCTTATATTAATCAATAAATTCTATATCTTTTCCATCCATGTGGGAAATTCTTGCTAGAGAGTAAACATCTATGCCCATGTCATCTAGAAGCTTTCTTCCGTCTTGGTATGATTTTTCTATAACTATACCAACTCCTGCAACCTTTGCTCCTGCTTGCTTACAAATTGCAACCATAGCCTTTGCAGCTTGGCCATTTGCCAAAAAGTCATCTATCAATAAGACATTATCATCTTCATTTAAAAAGTCTTTACTTACTATAAGTCTTTTCATTTCCTCTTTTGTATAAGAATAGCAAGTTGAAGAATATGTATTATCATCTGTTGTAAGAGATTTTTGTTTTCTTGCAAAAACTACATCACAATCAAGTACAAGGCCTGTTATTACTGCTGGGGCAATTCCTGATGACTCTACTGTTAAAATTTTATTTATATTTTTATCTTTAAAATGTTCAGCAAATTCTTCACCCATCTCCTTAATCAATTTTGGTTTTATTTGATGGTTTAAAAATGAATCCACCTTTAAAATATCTTTACCAAGGACTGTACCTTGGGTTAATATTACTTCTTGTAATTTCTTCATTATAAATATTTACCTCCGTGCTCTTTTTATTATTATAAGACAAATTTCTCCTAAAAGTCAAAATTCGCTTTTATTAAAATCCTTTAAGGGTAATATATATTATATGAATAGAAATGAAATTATCAATGATTTAATAGAATTTATTGACAAAAGTCCGATAAATTATTTTGCGGTCCAAAATTCTATTGAAATTTTAGAAAAAAATGGTTTTAAAGAATTAAAAGAAAATGAAAAGTGGAAGCTTCAAAAAGGCGGGAAATATTTTGTAAGTCGTGATGATACGGCACTAATTGCTTTTAGCGTGGGAGATGATCCAAGAAAGGGGTTTGATATAATTGGATCTCATACAGATTCTCCAACTTTCAAAATAAAATCAAAGCCTGAAATGACTTCAAATGGATTTTTGAAATTTAATGTTGAAGGATATGGGGGAATGATTGTTTCCTCTTGGTTTGATAGAGATTTGTCTTTGGCAGGAAAAGTTGTTTTTGAAGAAAATAATAAATTTAAATCAAAACTTGTTAAAATTGATAAAGATCTTTTGACAATTGTAAATTGTGCAATCCATATAAATAGGGATTTAAATTCAGGATACAAATATAATATGCAAGATGAACTTTCTCCAATTATAAAAACTATCGAAGATGATTTTAAAAAAGAAGGATTTTTGCAAAAATTATTGGCAAAAGAAATTGGAGTAGATGAAGAAAAAATAATAGATTTTGATTTAGCACTTTATGATAGGCAAAAAGGCTCTATTATGGGAAGTGACGATGAATTTATTCACATTGGAAGACTTGATAATCTTGCAAGTGTCCACCAATCACTAACAGCTTTAATTAATAGTGAAAATAAAAAATTTAATATGTGCGTATTAAATGATAACGAAGAAATTGGATCAGGCACAAGGACAGGAGCAAGCTCACCATTTTTGGATGAAATTATGGAAAGAATTGTAATGAATTTGGGTTATGACAGGGAAGACTATTTTATTGCCCTTTCAAATTCATATTTAATTTCAGCAGACCTTTCCCATTCAATTCATCCAAATTATAGTAATTTATTCGATTCTACAAATAATACAAGAATAAATTTGGGTATAGGAATAAAGGTAGCTTCTAATGGTGCTTATACAACAAATGTAGAAACTAGGGCAAGATTTTTAAGACACGCAAAAAATGTTGGAGCAAAAGTTCAAACTTTTCACAACAGATCAGATAAGGTCGGTGGATCTACAATTGGTCCAATAGTTTCTGCAAAATCCGGAATAAAATCAATAGATGTCGGCACACCAATTCTTGCCATGCACTCAATAAGAGAGCTTGGCGGAGTAGATGATCACATAGAAGCTATAAAAATATTTGAAGATTTTTACAATAAAAAATATTAGGAGGATATTATGGCAGTAATAGAATTAACAGTAGTACCAATAGGAACAAAAGAAACCTCAGTTTCAAAATATGTAGCAGGATGCGAAAAAGTTTTAAAAGAATATGAAGATTTGGAAGTAAGATTAAATCCAATGGGAACAGTAATTCATGGAGATATAGATAAAGCTTTTGAAGCAATAAGAGCTTGTCAAGAATCAGTTTTTAAAAATGGAGCTGATAGGGTTTATTCAGTAATAAAAATAGACGACAGACGAGATAAAAAAGCAAGCCTTGACCAAAAAATAAAATCAGTTGAAGATAAGATGTAAAATAAAAATCCCATCTTGATGAGGTGACCCCAAAAAGTTGGACTAAACATCAGGCATAAATTTATATTTGTGTC
>OLJD01000166.1_pt1 | contig 20467 bp, 35 predicted proteins | sample 1601441 | NCBI WGS metagenome assembly OLJD01 (sample SAMN04436853, study PRJEB24849) | human gut metagenome | biome: human gut; feature: NICU; material: stool | host: Homo sapiens | place: USA: Saint Louis, MO | collected 2011-10-01 | reverse complement strand
AGAAAATATTGAAAAAGATTTAGAAGATGCAAAAGAAAGATCTAATTCAATATCTAAACAACTTGAAGATGCAAAAGCAAAATATGCTATAGCTTTAGAAAATTATAAAGATGCTAAAGAAAAATTAGATAAATTTAAAGAAAAAGAATCTAATTATATAACACTAAAAACACCTAGAAAAAAAGGATATAATTTCTTATATTGGAGATATGGAAATAAAATTTATTATCCAGGAGATAAAATAAAACTAGATGGAAAAACTAAGCTAGAAGCAGTTTGGGAAAAAGCAAGTCAAGAAAGATTGGCTAAAAAAGTTAATAAAGTTTCAAATGAAAATCCAAATACAGGTGTTGAATCATCATTAGCACCAATGTTAATTGGTTTAATGAGCACATTTGCAACAGCATTAATAAAGAAGAAAGAAAAATAATAAAATGAGAGCCGTAATACGACTCTTTTTTTATTGACTAAATTTTAATCAAAAAATAAACATTAAAAGAATAAAAAAAATTTGCAATTTTAAGAGCTGATATATATAATAGAAAAGATTAATACAATGATAAAAAGGAAAATAAAAAAACATATAAAAAAATATGAAAATAACTTGATTTTTCTTATTAATTGTTGTATTATATTTAAGTGCTATGAAGTGGGAGGTTGCTTTCACACTTAAGCCAGATGTGGAAGGTAATTTCCACCAAGCAAGCTAGAGAACAATCTCTAGTGCTTTCCAAATATAATTAAACGCCCGGTAGGGTGGCACATCAAAAGGAGGAAAAATGGCTAATCAAAAGATAAGAATTAGACTAAGAGCATATGATCATGAAATAATTGATAGCTCTGCAGAAAAAATTGTTGAAGCGGTAAAAAGATCAGGAGCAAAAGTAAGTGGACCAATTCCATTACCAACAGAAAAAGAAGTTATAACAATACTTCGTGCGGTTCACAAATACAAAGACTCAAGAGAACAGTTTGAACAAAGAACTCACAAAAGATTAATCGACATCATTGGACCAAATGCAAAAACTTTAGATTCATTAAAGAAACTAAACTTACCGGCTGGTGTTGATATAGAAATAAAACTGTAATTAGAATGATTGAAGATTTTCCGAATAATTTTGGATCAATCCGCTGTAATTAAGGAGGTACTCAAATGAAGAGTATATTTACAACAAAAGTAGGCATGACTCAAGTCATTGATGAAGATGGTGTTGTTACACCAGTAACTGTACTTAAAGCTGATGAAAATGTAATAGTTCAAGTTAAATCAGAAGAAGTTGACGGTTACAATTCAATCCAAGTTGGATATCATGACAAAAAAGAAAAGAATGTTAAAAAACCTATTAAAGGACACTTTGATAAGGCTAACGCATCTTACAAAAGATATTTAAAAGAAGTTAGACTTTCAGAAAAATCTGAATTAAATCCTGGAGATACACTTAGTGTTGATCAATTTGAAGAAGGCGAATTAGTAGATATAGTTGCTACTTCAAAAGGTAAGGGAACACAAGGTGCTATCAAAAGATGGAACTATGGAAGAGGACCAGCAAGCCACGGTTCTAAATCACACAGAGTAGCAGGTGCAAGAGCAGCAGGTTCTGATCCAGCTAGAGTGTTCAAAGGTAGAAAAGGCTCTGGAAAAATGGGTAATGAACGTGTAACAGTTCAAAACCTAAAAGTTGTTAAAGTTAATACAGAAGACAGCTACATCCTAGTTAAAGGCGCAGTTCCAGGACCAAAAGGTGGACTTGTTCAAGTAAAACAAGCGACAAAGAGCCTATAATAAGGAGGAATAAATGCCTAAAGTAGAAGTTTTAAATATTAAGGGAGAAAATGTTGGTGAAATCGAGTTAAACGAAACTCTTTTTGCAGCAGATATTGCTGAAACAGCTGTTTATGATGCAGTAAAAAGCCAACTAGCTAATAAAAGACAAGGCACACAATCCGCTAAGACTCGTGCAGAAGTAAGAGGTGGTGGAAGAAAGCCATTTAGACAAAAAGGAACTGGTAGAGCTAGACAAGGATCTATAAGAGCACCTCACTATACAGGTGGTGGAATCGTATTTGCACCAAAGCCAAGAGACTATAGCTATAAGATTCCTAAAAAAATGAGAAGAAAAGCTCTTTACTCAGTTTTAACTTCAAAAGTTATTGACAATGAATTAGTTGTTCTTGATGAATTAAAACTTGATTCATACAAAACTAAAGAAGCAAATGAAATCTTAAATAATATTAATGCAGACAATAAAGCATATGTAGTAATTGCTGAAAATGATGATAAAGTTTATAGATCATTTAGAAACATTGAAGGCTGCAATGTAGAAAAAGCTAACTTAATCAATGTATATGATCTTTTAAGACATGATAAGCTTGTTATAACAAAAGATGCAATTGCAAAACTTGAGGAGGTATTTATATAATGAAATCACCTTACGAAATAGTAAAAAGACCAATAATTACTGAAAAAAGTATGGAATTAATTGAAGATAATAAATACACTTTTGAAGTAGACAAAAATGCTAACAAAGCAGAAATCAAACATGCAATCGAAACTATCTTTGAAGGAGTAAAGGTAAAAAAAGTTAGAACTTTAAACTTTACTGGTAAAAAAGTTAGAACTAGATACGGTTATGGTAAAAAAGCTGATTGGAAAAAAGCTTACGTTACATTAACTGAAGATTCTGAAGCAATTGAATACTTCGACGGAATGTAGGGAGGATTTAAATGCCTATAAGAAAATTAAAACCAACATCAAACGGACACAGAAATATGTCTGTTATGACATATAGTGAAATCACAAAAAAAGCACCAGAAAAATCTTTATTAACTGATTTAAGAAAATCAGGTGGAAGAAACAATACTGGTAGAATAACAGTTCGCCATAGAGGTGGTGGAGCTAAAAGAAAATATAGAATCATTGATTTCAAAAGAAACAAAGATAATATACCAGCAAGAGTAAAAGCTATTGAATATGATCCAAACAGATCTGCAAATATTGCTCTTTTAGCTTATGCTGATGGAGAAAAAAGATATATACTTGCTCCAAGAAATCTTAAAGTTGGAGATGTAGTTGAAAGTGGAAAAGAAGCTGATATTAAACCAGGTAATGCACTTGAATTAAAAGATATTCCAGTTGGTACACAAATTCACAATATCGAACTTAAAGCAGGAAGAGGAGCAATCCTTGTAAGAAGTGCAGGAGTTTCTGCTCAACTTATGGCTAAAGAAGGAAGATTTGCAACAGTAAAATTACCAAGTGGTGAAACAAGATTAATCCACAATGATTGTAAAGCTACAATCGGTATGGTTGGAAACTTTGAACACGAATTAGTAAGAGTTGGTAAAGCTGGTAAAACTAGATATATGGGTCAAAGACCACATGTAAGAGGATCAGCAATGAACCCAGTAGACCATCCACACGGTGGTGGTGAAGGAAGAACACCAGTAGGTAGACCAGCACCATCAACACCATGGGGTAAACCAGCACTTGGTCTTAAAACAAGAAAGAAGAAAAATAAATCTTCTAAATATATTGTAAGAAGAAGAAACGAAAAATAGGGGGATTTAATGGCTAGATCACTAAAAAAAGGACCTTTTGTCGATGAACATTTAATGAAAAAAATTGAAGCATTAAATGAAAAAAATGACAAAAAGGTAGTTAAAACTTGGTCAAGACGTTCTACAATATTTCCTGAATTTGTAGAACATACTATAGCAGTTCACGATGGTAGAAAACATGTTCCAATATATATAACAGAAGATATGGTTGGACATAAACTTGGAGAGTTCGTTCCAACAAGAACTTTCAAAGGCCATGCTAAAAAAGCGACTGAATTAAAATCAAAATTAAGATAGGAGAGTATAAATGGAAGTTAAAGCAACAGCTAAATATGTAAGAATATCTCCTCTTAAAGTTAATTATATATGTAGAGAAATTAGAGGTAAACAAGTAGATGAAGCACTTAATATTTTAAGATTTACTAATAAAAAAGGTGCTAGACTACTTTCAGACGTACTTAAAAGTGCAATAGCAAATGCAGAAAACAATAATGGATTATCTAGAGAAAATCTTATTGTTAAAAAAGCCTTCGCAAACGACGCTCCAACTATGAAAAGATGGAGACCTAAGGCTAAGGGTGCTGCTTATCCAATCCTTAAGAGATCATCTCACATAGGTGTAGTTCTTACAGAAGACGAAGTAGAGGAGGCATAATAATGGGTCAAAAAGTAAATCCTAAAGGCTTTAGAGTTGGCGTAATTAAAGAATGGGACTCTAAATGGTATGCAAATAAAAAAGACTTTTCTGAACTTTTAGTAGAAGATCATAAGATAAGAGAATTAGTTAAAAAAGAAGTTTACGATGCAGGAATTTCTGATATAGAAATTGAAAGAGCAGTAAATAACATCAAAATTTCAGTTTATACTGGAAAACCAGGAATGGTAATCGGTAAAGGCGGAGCAGGAGTAGAAGAATTAAAGAAAAAAGTTGAAAAAATTGCTCCTGGCAAAAGAGTAATAATTAACGTTGAAGAAATCAAAAATCAAGACGTTGATGCTCAATTAGTAGCTGAAAATATTGCAGCACAACTTGAAAATCGTATCACATTTAGACGTGCTATGAAACAAGCAGTTCAAAGAACAATGAGAGCTGGAGCTGTAGGAATCAAAACTCAAGTATCTGGTAGACTTGGTGGTGCTGATATGGCAAGAAGCGAAGGATACAATGAAGGTAAAGTTCCACTTCAAACACTAAGAGCAGATGTTGATTATGGTTTTGCAGAAGCTGATACCCAATACGGTAAAATCGGATGTAAAGTTTGGATAAACAGAGGAGAAGTTCTTCCTGGAGAAAAAGCAAAAAGAATTCCAGACATTAAACAACCAAGACAAAACAGAAGAAACAAGAAAAGACGTCCAAATAGAAGAAACAACGATAGATAATATTATTATCTCAAGGAGGAAACAAGATTATGTTAATGCCTAAAAGAGTAAAATATCGTAGACAACATAGAGGAAGAATGAAAGGTAAAGCCCAAAAAGGTAATACACTTGCTTATGGTGAATACGGATTACAAGCACTAGGTAGCACATGGTTAACAGCTAACCAAATCGAGGCTGCAAGACGTGCTATGACAAGATATATAAAAAGAGGCGGAAATATTTGGATTAAAGTATTTCCAGACAAACCAGTATCAAAGAAGCCAGCAGAAGTAAGAATGGGATCTGGTAAAGGTGCTCCAGAATATTGGGTAGCAGTAGTAAAACCAGGTAGAGTTTTGTTTGAAATGAGTGGTGTTAGTGAAGAAGTAGCTAGAGAAGCTATGAGACTTGCTGCACAAAAACTTCCAATCAAAACAAAATTTGTTAAAAGACTTGAAGTCAAAGAAGTGGAGGAAGCTTAATGAAAGCAGTAGAAATCAGAAAATTAAGTGAAAGCGAATTAAATAAAAAACTTTTCGATTTACAATCTGAATTATTTAATCTTCGTTTCCAATTGGCTACAGGTCAACTTGAAAACCCAGCTGCTATTGGAAATGTTAAACAAGATATAGCTAGAGTAAAAACAATCCAAACAGAGAGAAAGCTCAATATAAATAAGGAGGCTTAACTTGATGGAAAGAAATAGTAGAAGATCCGTTCAAGGAATAGTTGTATCAGATAAAATGGATAAAACAATTACTGTAAAAGTAGAAACAAAAATCCAACACCCTGTATACAAAAAAAGATTAAATGTAAGTAAGAAATATAAAGCTCACGATGAGAACAATGAAGCGAGAGTTGGCGATACAGTAACAATAATGGAAACTAGACCATTATCTAAGACAAAAAGATGGAGACTAGTTAAAATTAACGAGACTGCAGTTCGTGCTTAATTAGGTAAAGGAGATTATTATGATACAACAAGAATCTCGTATGAGAGTAGCAGATAACTCCGGAGCAAGAGAACTTTCAGTTATCAAAGTTCTTGGAGGAGCCGGAAGAAGATACGCAAACATTGGTGATGTAGTTACTTGTTCAGTTAAAAGTGCAACACCCGGTGGAGCGGTAAAAAAAGGTGAGGTTGTTAAAGCTGTTATAGTTAGAACTTCAAGAGGAGTTAAAAGAAGCGATGGATCATATATTAAATTTGATGATAACGCAGCTGTAATAGTAAAAGATGACAAATCACCTGTAGGAACTCGTATATTCGGGCCAGTAACAAGAGAACTTCGTCATGAAGGATTCATGAGAATTATCTCACTTGCACCGGAAGTATTATAGGAGGATTAAATGCATATTAAAAAAGGCGATAAAGTCCAAGTAATATCAGGTGAATATAAAGGACATGTAGGAGAAGTTATTAAAGCATTTCCTAAAGAAAATAGAGTAATAGTTGAAGGTGCAAACATTCAAACTAAACACCAAAAAGCAAGACAAATGGGTGAAGAAAGTGGAAGATTTGAAAGAGAAGGAAAAATCTCAGCATCAAAAGTTCTACTATACTCAGAAAGCTTGAAAAAAGGTGTTAGAACATCAACTGAAATAATCGATGGAAAAAAAGTAAGAGTTTGCAAAAAAACTGATGAAAAATTCGATTAGATCCAAAAGGAGTAATTATGACAAGTAGATTAAAAGAAAAATATAAATCAGAAGTTGTTAAAGGACTTGTGGATCAATTCGGTTATGAAAACTTAATGCAAGTACCAAAACTTGAAAAAATTGTTATAAATATCGGACTTGGTGAAGCAAAAGATAACAAAAACATTTTAAACAAGGCAAAAAATGAACTTGCACTTATAACAGGTCAACAACCAATTGAATTAAAAGCTAAAAAATCTGTATCAAACTTCAAACTAAGAGAAGGTCAACCAATCGGTACTAAAGTAACTCTTAGAGGAGAAAAAATGTATGATTTCATGGATAAATTAATTTCAATCTCTCTACCAAGAGTTAGAGACTTTAGAGGAATTAATCCAAATTCATTTGATGGAAGAGGAAATTATTCACTAGGAATCAAGGAACAATTAATATTCCCAGAAATCAACTATGATGATGTAGATTTCTTACATGGTATGGATATTACATTTGTAACAACAGCAAAAACTGATGAAGAAGCTAAAGCATTCTTAACATTAATGGGAATGCCTTACAGAAAATAAAGGAGCAAAAAATGGCAAGAAAGTCAATGATTGCGAAACAAAAAAGAAAGCCAAAATACAGTACAAGAGCATATTCAAGATGCAAGATTTGTGGAAGACCACATTCTGTATTAAGAAAATACGGTATTTGCCGTGTATGCTTTAGAGAGCTCGCAAACAAAGGTGAAATTCCTGGAGTAAGAAAAGCAAGCTGGTAAGTTAGGAGGAAAATAATTATGATGACAGATCCAATTGCGGATATGCTAACAAGAATAAGAAATGGTAACAAAGCTAATCATACATCTGTAAGCTTACCATCTTCTAATGAGAAACGTGCTATTGCTCAAATTCTTTTAGACGAAGGTTACATCAAAGGATTTGATGTAGAAGAAGACAATAAGCAAGGTATTCTTACAATAGACTTAAAATACGCAGAAGAAGGCGAAAAAGTTATAACAGGACTTAGAAGAATTTCTAAACCAGGATTAAGAGTTTATGTAAAAGCTAATGAAGTACCAAAAGTACTTGATGGACTTGGAATTGCAATAATCTCAACATCAAAAGGACTATTAACAGATAAAGCTGCTAGAGAATTAAATGTCGGTGGCGAAGTTATGTGTTATGTATGGTAAGGAGGAATAAATGTCAAGAATAGGTAAAAAACCAATTGAAATCCCTTCTGGAGTAACTATTGATGTTAAAGACAATTTGGTTACAGTAAAAGGACCAAAAGGTGAAGATTCTCAATTAGTATCAAAAAACTTGAAACTTGAACAAGCTGATAATGAGTTAAATGTTATTGCTTCTGAAAATCCTACAAAAATAGAAAATCAAGAACATGGTCTCTATAGATCATTAATTGCTAATATGATTATAGGAGTAACAGAAGGATATCAAAAAACTCTTCAAATAGAAGGTACAGGATATAGAGCACAAAAACAAGGTAAAACTCTAGTAATGAATCTAGGATTTTCACACCAAGTTAAAATGGACGATCCTGAAGGTATTGAAGTGGAAGTTCCAAACGATAGAACAATAATCGTAAAAGGAACAAATAAACAACTTGTTGGACAATATGCAGCTAACATCAGAAACTGGAGAAAACCTGAACCATATAAAGGTAAAGGAATCCGTTATGAAGGCGAACATATTAGAAGAAAAGTTGGTAAGACAGGTAAGTAGGGGGCAATAATGGCTAAAAAAACTAAAGAGCAAAAATTAAAAACTCGTAAATATAGAGTTAGAAATAAAGTCAGTGGAACTGCTCAAAAACCAAGACTTAGTGTCTACAAATCAAATACTAATATATATGCACAATTAATAGATGATGATGCACAAGTAACACTTGCAAGTGCAAACACATTACAAAAAGATGTAAACGAAGGTTTAGAAAATTGTGCAAACATTAAAGCTGCCACAAAAGTTGGTGAAATGATAGCAAAAGTAGCACTTGATAAAGGAATCGAAGAGGTTGTTTTTGATAGAAACGGATATCTTTATCACGGAAAAGTAAAAGCCCTAGCTGAAGCAGCAAGAGAAAATGGTCTTAAGTTTTAACGAGGGAGGATTTAGATGTATTTATTAAAACAAGATGTAGACAAACTAAACCTCGAAGATAGAGTAGTTAGTATAAATAGAGTTGCGAAAACTGTAAAAGGTGGACGTAACATGAGATTTGCTGCCTTAGTGGTAGTAGGAGATCAAAACGGACATGTTGGTGTTGGAACTGGTAAAGCAACAGAAGTTCCAGAAGCTATAAGAAAAGCAACAGAAGATGGAAAAAAACATATGATTACTGTTCCTATAGTTAACACTACAGTTCCTCATAGAACATTAGCAAACAAAGGTGCAGGATCTGTACTATTGATGCCAGCTAAAGAAGGTACTGGAATCATCGCAGGTGGTCCAGTTCGTGCTATATGTGAACTTGCAGGATATAAGGATATAAGAGCTAAAAACTTAGGCTCATCAAATCCAAAAAATATCATTAATGCTTGCTTAAAAGCTTTCTCTTCAATGAAAACTGTAGAAGAAGTTGCAAGATTACGTGGTAAATCAATAGAAGAATTCGATTATTAAGGAGTAATTCTATGGCAAAAGTTGAAATTAAATTAAAAAAATCCTTCATAGGCAGAAAAGATGATCAAATCGCTACTGCAAAAGCACTAGGTCTTAAAAAGATTGGTCAAACAGTAGTAAGAGAAGATAATTCTGCACTAAGAGGAATGATCAATAAAATTCCATTTATGTTGGAAGTTAAAGAATTAAGCTAGGAGGTGTAAAATGAAACTTCACGATTTAAAACCTAACCAAAAGCTAAAAACAAAAAATAGAAAAGGTAGAGGTCCAGGAAGTGGAAACGGAACTAGAGCAGGTCGTGGTCAAGACGGACAAAACTCAAGAAGTGGTGGAGGAGTTAGACCAGGATTTGAAGGTGGTCAAATGCCATTATTTAGACGTCTTCCAAAAAGAGGATTCAAAAATATCAATACAAAACAATATGAAACAATTAATGTTTGTGATTTAGATATATTTGAAGACGGTACAGAAGTTACACCTGAACTACTATTTGAAAATAAAATTTTAAATAAAAATAAAGCAAAAGCTGGTATCAAAATTCTTGGTGACGGCGAAATAACAAAGAAATTAACAGTAAAAGCTCATAAATTTACAAAATCTGCAGAAGAAAAAATCACAGCCCAAGGGGGAAAGGCTGAGGTGATCTAATGTTAGATACGCTAAAGAGAGCATGGGGTGAAGAAGAAATAAGAAAAAAATTCTACTTCACTCTTGTGATGTTATTAATCTATAGATTAGGAAATAACATCCCAATTCCATTTATAGACGCACAAAAGTTAGCTGAGGCATATAAAGGAATGGAAGGAACACTAGTTGATTACTTAAATATGTTAACAGGTGGTGGACTTTCTACTTTATCAATATTTGCCCTCGGAGTACAACCTTACATTACAGCATCAATTGTTATGCAATTACTTACGGTTGTAATACCAAGACTTGAAGAGCTAACAAAAGAAGGCGAAGCAGGAAGAAAAACTATACAAAAATATACAAGATATATGACAATATTTCTTGCTATATTTCAAGCTATAGCAATAACAAACGGATTATATGGAGCAGCTTTATCATCTGCTACATCATTCCAAAAAATAGTTATGAATGTAGTACTTATTGGTGGAACAATGCTTGTTACATGGATGGGTGAAACCATAACTGAAAAAGGAATTGGAAATGGTGTATCTATTATAATCTTCATGGGTATAATCGCAAACGTACCTAAAACCCTTAAAACATGGAAGACTGGACTTCACTATGATACAATTTCATGGCTTTCAATCTTAATCATGGCACTTGTAATAATTTTTATAGTAGTATTTACTGTAAAAATTACAGAAGGTGAAAGAAAAATACCAGTCCAATATGCAAAAAGAGTAGTTGGAAGAAAAATGTATGGTGGACAATCAACTCACATTCCTGTAAAAGTAAATATGAGTGGTGTAATGCCAATAATATTTGCTTCAGCAGTACTAGCTATCCCATCAACAATTTCATTATTTATGGGAAATGCAAATGGAGGATTGAATCAATTCTTTAGCAAATCAACATTTGGATTTGTAATTTATCTTGTTGTTCAAGCAGTACTTATATTGGTATTTGCTTACTTCTACAACATGATACAATTTAATACAGTTGAATATGCTAAGCAACTACAACAAAATGGTGGTTTTGTTCCAGGAATAAGACCAGGAAAACCTACTAGTGATTATCTAGCAAAAGTTGGAAACAAAATCACATTTATTGGTGCTATTTCGTTAGCATTACTTACAATAGTACCAGCACTATCATCAAGATTTTTAGGACTAAACTTATCATTTGGTGGAAGTTCAGTAATAATTGTTGTTGGTGTAATACTTGAAACAGTGAAACAAATAGAAGCTATGCTTACTATGAAAAACTACAAAGGATTTTTAAACAGGTAATATTATGAATATCATATTGTTAGGACCTCCGGGAGCCGGAAAAGGAACACAAGCAGAAAGATTAATTAAAGAATTGGATGCAGTTCAAATTTCAACAGGTGACATATTTAGAACAAATATGAAAAATAACACACCTTTGGGAGCTAAAGCTAAAGAATATATTAATAAAGGTCAATTAGTTCCAGATGAGTTAACAATAGATTTAGTTTGGGACGCTTTAGATAAAGTAGAAGATGGAAAGACAGTTCTATTAGACGGATTCCCAAGAAATATTACTCAAGCCGAAGCACTTGATGAAGGAATGCAAAAAAGAGATAATAAGATTGATAAGGTAATAAATATCAACGTACCTGAAGATGTAATTATTGAAAGAATATCTGGAAGAAGAGTAAATGTGTCAACTGGAAAAGTTTATCATATAAAATTCAATCCACCTAAAGTTGAAGGAATTGATGATGAAACAGGTGAAAAATTAATTCAAAGAGAAGATGACACAGAAGCTGCAGTTAAAGAAAGACTTGATGTTTACAACAAACATACATCAGTTTTGATTGATTACTACAACAAAAAAGGTATATTAGTTACTATTGACGGTGCAAAAACTCCTGATGAAGTTTTTGATCAAATCAAAAAAAGTTTAGGTAGATAAGTATAAAATATTAACAAATATGCTAAATTTTTCAATGAATTACAAAATCGAAAACGAGATAAAGATAGAGTCTTTCATTAAAGATATCTAGATTATGTCTTGTTGTAAAAAAGAATCAATCAGACATTAATAGATCAAAAATAAAAGAAAAGGAGAGATTTTATCGATGTCAAAAAAAGATGCTATAGAAGTAACAGGAGTAGTTAAAGAAGCTCTACCAAATGCAATATTTAAAGTAGAACTAGAAAATGGACATGAAATACAAGCACATATTTCAGGTAAACTAAGAATGAACTACATTAGAATATTACCAGGAGATACAGTAACAGTTGAATTATCTCCATACGATCTTACTCAAGGAAGAATTACTTGGAGACGTAAGTAACAATAAAAAATCTACGATTTTTTCTTGTTATTTTAAAATCTTTAAGCTTAAGATAAAGAAAGAGAGAACGATAATGAAAGTTAGAGCATCAGTAAAAAAAATGTGTGATAAATGCAAAATTATCAAAAGAAACGGCAAAGTTATGGTAATTTGCGAAAATCCAAAACATAAACAAAGACAAGGTTAAGGAGGTATTAGATGCCAAGAATAGCTGGTATAGACTTACCTAGAGAAAAAAGAGCAGAAATAGGATTAACTTATATTTATGGTATAGGAAAATCTTCAGCACAAGATATTTTAGAAAAAGCAGGAATTAATCCTGATACAAAAATGAAAGACCTTACAGAAGGTGAACTAGGAAAAATTCGTGAGATACTTGATGATTACACAATAGAAGGTGATTTAAGACGTGAAGTATCAATGAATATTAGAAACCTTAGAGAAATTAATTGCTACAGAGGAATTAGACATAAAAAAGGTCTACCTGTAAGAGGTCAAAATACAAAAAATAACGCAAGAACTAGAAAAGGAAGACATTAGGAGGAGATATGGCAGCAAAGACTAGAAAATCTTCTGCTAAAAGAGGTAGAAGAAGAGTTAAAAAGAATGTCGAAAGAGGACAAGCTCATATCAATTCAACATTCAATAATACAATGGTAACTTTGACAGATGCACAAGGTAATGCCTTATCATGGGCTAGTGCTGGACAATTAGGTTTTAGAGGATCAAGAAAATCTACTCCTTTTGCAGCACAAGAAGCAGCATTAGAAGCAGCTAAAAAAGCTATGGAATATGGTTTAAAAAGTGTAGAAGTATTTGTTAAAGGACCAGGCTCAGGAAGAGAATCTGCAATCAGAAGTTTACAAGCAGCAGGTCTTGAAGTAACAATGATAAAAGACGTAACACCAATTCCTCACAATGGTTGTAGACCACCTAAGAGAAGAAGAGTTTAATAAGGAGTAACTATGGCAGTAAGCAGAGATCCAATTTTTAAAAGATGTAGAAGCTTAGGAATAAGCCCAGCATATTTAGGATATTCAGGAGAATCTAAAAGATCAAACTCTAATCAAAGAAGAAAACTCAGTGAATATGGTATGCAACAAAGGGAAAAACAAAAAGCTAAATTCATCTACGGAGTAAGTGAAAAACAATTTAGAAGTTATTATGAAAAAGCTTCAAAAATGAAGGGACAAACAGGTGAAAACCTAATAATCCTTTGTGAAAGAAGACTTGACAATATAGCATTTAGATCAGGACTTGCTAGAACTAGAAGAGAAGCAAGACAAGTTGTAACACACGGACATTTATTATTAAATGGTAAAAGTGTTGACATCCCATCAATTCTTGTAAATGAAGGAGATGTTATCGAAGTTAAAGAAAAATCTAGATCAAGCCAATTATTTAAGGCTATAAAAGAAACAAATCAATCATTCGGAATTGTTTCATGGTTAGATTCAGATTTAGAAAACTTAAAGGTAAAAGTTACAAACTTCCCAACAAGAGAAGATATTGATATACCTGTAGAAGAACGTATGATTGTTGAGTTCTATTCTAAATAGAATTAGTTAAATTGTTAGAACTAAGGAGATACAATGATAGAAAAATTAGATACAAAAATTGAAATTTTAGATATAGACGAAGAAACTAATTACGGAAAGTTTGTCCTATATCCACTCGAAAGAGGCTATGGTACAACCATAGGAAACAGTATGAGAAGGATGCTTTTATCATCCTTACCTGGTTCTAGCGTCTCAAAGATTCTTATAGACGGGGTACTACATGAATTTTCTACAATTCCTGGAGTTGTGGAAGATGTACCTGAATTAATATTAAATATCAAAGGTATTGATATTAAAAAACATACTAAAGAAGATCTAACTCTATTTTTAGATATAGAAGGCCCAAAAATTGTTACAGCAAAAGATATAAAAACAGATGCCCAAGTTGAAGTAGCAAATCCTGATCATTATCTTGCAACAGTTAATGATAAAGGAAGATTATTCATAGCACTTGATGTTACTGACGGTAAGGGATATAGAGTTGCTGAACAAAACAAAAAGGATACAGATCCTATAGGAGCAATTGCAATAGACTCATCATTTACACCGGTTAAAAGTGTTAACTTTACAGTAGAAAATACTAGAGTTGGTGAATCTACAGATTATGATAAATTAATCCTTGAAGTTTGGACTGATGGAACAATCACTCCACAAGAAGCCTTATCTGAAGGAGCTTCAATTTTGATGGAAGATATTAGATTTTTCAAAGATCTTCCAGGTCAACAATTCCCACCAGAAGTTGAGGAAGAAGAAGTTGAAGAAATTGAAGATGACGAAGATAATCAAGTAGAATTATCTAAAACTATTGAAGAATTAGATCTATCATTAAGATCATTCAATTGTCTAAAAAGAGCAGGATATAATACTGTTGGTGAGATAATAGAAAAAAGTGAATCTGAACTAAAAGATATTAAAAACTTCGGTAAAAAATCTTTAGATGAAGTTATAGATAAAATCCATAGTTTAGGACTTAACTTAAGAGAAGAATAGGAGGATATGATGGCTAATAAAAGAAAGCTTGGTAGAAGAACTGATCATAGAAATGCCTTACTTAGAAATCAAGTAACTTCTTTGTTAGACAATGGTAGAATTACTACTACTCTAACAAGAGCAAAAGAAACTCAAAAAATGGCTGATCGTATGATTACATTAGGAAAGAAAAATACTCTTCATACAAGAAGACAAGCAGCTCAATATATATATAAACCATCTACAGTTCAAAAATTATTTGGTGAAATAGCACCAAAATATGAAGATAGAAATGGTGGATATACTAGAGTATTAAAACTTGGACCAAGAAAAGGCGATGGTTCTGAAAGAGCAATTATAGAATTAGTATAATTAACTTACTCTATAGCATCTTATGAAAATAAGGTGCTTTTTTTATGCTTATTTTTATATTTTAATAAATGAAATTAATTTTATAAATTTTAGATAAATTTTTTTATTATGATAAAAATTGAAAATACGGCTCATAAATGTTAACATTATAAGAGAATAAATGTTAAAAAGAGGTTCATATGGGTAAGGAAAAAATAGAAAAATTTAGGGATGATAATTTCTATGTGTTAAACTCAATGGATGATTGGGTTAGAATACTCGATAAATATGGTAGAATTGTCTTTATAAATGAAAAAATGAGAAGAGATATTCACCTTGATAGATCACTCATTGAGCAAAATATTGATACTGATAAACTTAGCGAAAAATCGGACATTTTTAAAAGTACTACAATTGAAGAAGAAAGACTTATTAATGGAAAATATTATTCTATTAAATCTTCACCACTTTATAATAACAATGAATTTGTAGGTATAATCGAAGTTTATAGGGATATTACTAGCGAATCTAAGATGAAGGTTGATCTTTTTAATGCCAATAGAAAGATGCTTGAAGATATAAGATTTGTTAGAAAAATTCAAACAAATATTTTGCCTAAAAATAAGATATATGGAGAAATAAAACTTGAAGGTAGATATATACCTTCTAATGATGTTTCTGGTGATTTGTTTGATATTATAAAAGTAAATGATGATAAATACGCCTTTTATATAGCAGATGTTATGGGACATGGTGTTAAATCTTCTATTATGACTATGTTTGTAAAATTATCAATTGAAGCTATTTTTGAAAGACATATTGATTATTCTCCAGGTCAAGTCTTAAAGAAATTAAGAGAAGAATTTGTAAAACTTGATATGAACTCATCCCAATATTTTACAGTTTGGATTGGAATTTTTGATTGTAAAAATAATACACTTACCTTTTCAAATGCAGGCCACAATTGCCCGCCTCTTCACCTAATACATAATAAAAATTATGTGGAAAAACTTGTAGTTTCCGGAAGAATGATTTCTAATATAATAGAACAAAATATTTATCAAGAAGTAACTATAAACTTAAATCCAAAAGATAGGATTTTATTTTATACTGATGGAGTTACTGAAAGTAAAGACATTGAAAAAAATGAATATTCTGTTGAAAGATTGATGAAAATTTTGAAAGAAAATAAGAATTTAGACTTTATTTTGAATGATTTAGAAAATTTCACTTGGGGAGAACAAGATGATGATATTAGTCTTGCCTTAATTGATTATAAAGGAGAATTAAATGAAAATTAATCAATATATTGACCACACTATATTAAAAGCTGATGCCACAAAAGATCAAGTTAAAAAAATTGTTGAAGAGGCTAAGGAATACGAATTTAAATCTGTTTGTGTAAATTCTTCTTATGTTTCTTTTATTAGAAATATGGATAAGGACATAAGGATCACATCAGTAATTGGCTTTCCTTTGGGAGCTATGACTACAAAGGCTAAAGGTTTTGAAGCAGAAGATGCTATAAAAAACGGTGCTGATGAAGTTGATATGGTAATTAACGTTGGAAGACTTAAGGATAAGGACTATGATTATATCCTTAATGATATAAAAGAAGTTAAAAAGGCTTGTGGGAATAAAACTTTAAAAGTTATTATAGAAACTTGCCTACTTGATGATGAGGAAAAAATAAAAGCATGTGAAATTTCTAAAGAAGCTGGTGCTGATTTTGTAAAAACATCTACTGGATTTTCTACAGGTGGAGCTACAAAAGAAGATGTGGCTCTTATGAGAAAAACAGTTGGACAAGAAATAGGAGTTAAGGCTAGTGGAGGAATCCATACTTATAAAGAGGCTATGGAAATGATAGAAGCTGGAGCAAGTAGACTTGGTTGTTCAGCATCAATTGATATAGTAAATGGAGAAAAATAAATGAGTGATGTTATGATGCAAGCCTTCGAGTGGGATAGTCCTGCTGACGGAGGCTATTATAAATTTTTAAAGGAAAATGCTAAAAAAATAAAGGATGCAGGAATAGATTCTCTTTGGCTTCCACCAATGTGTAAGGGCGGTGGCGACCAAGATGTTGGTTATGGAATTTATGATTTGTGGGATTTGGGAGAATTTGACCAAAAAGGGACAGTTAGAACTAAATATGGTACAAAAGAAGAATTATTAGAAGCCATTGATGAACTTCACAAAAATAATATAAAAGTCTATGCTGATGTTGTTTTAAACCATAAGGGAAGTGCCGATTTTGAAGAAGAGTTTATGGCAAGAATGGTAGATCAAAATAACAGAGAAAAAGACGTATCAGAAGATATGAAAATAAAAGCTTGGACAGGTTTTGATTTTCCGGGAAGAGCTGGCAAATATTCTGATTTTGTTTGGCATTATTATCATTTTACAGGCGTTGATTATGATTCAAATACCGACACAAAGGCAATATTTAGAGTCCTTGGCGAAGGAAAATATTGGGACGATGGCGTTAGTGATGAAAAAGGAAATTTCGATTACCTCATGAATGCTGACATTGACCATTCCCATCCAGAAGTAAAAGAGGAAATTTTTAAATGGGTTGATTGGTTTATGGATGAAACAGGAGTTGATGGCTTTAGGTATGATGCCCTAAAACATATTTCTGATGAGTTTATTTATGATTTATCAAATCATATAATGGAAAAAAAGAAAGATGATTTTTATCTTTTTGGAGAATATTGGCAATATGATGAAGATCAAATCGACGGATATTTGGATGATACTGATTGGAAAATAGACTTATTTGATGTACCACTTCATTTTCATTTCCAAGAGGCAAGTAAGTCTAATGGAAATTATGATATGAGAAATATTTTTAATAATACAATTGTCAAAAATCATCCATTACAAGCAGTAACCTTTGTCGACAATCACGATTCACAACCAGGTCAATCTTTGGATTCTTGGGTTGATGATTGGTTTAAAGAAATCGCCTATTCCTTGATTTTATTTAGAAAAGACGGCTATCCTTGCATATTTGCAGGAGATTATTATGGATTAAAAGGAGAAATCAAAAAAGATCCATTAAAAGAAACCATAGATAAGATGCTTGATGTTAGAAAAAAATATTCTTTCGGTGACCAAGATGATTATTTTGATAATCCTCAAGTTGTAGGATGGGTAAGAAGAACAGATTCTGATACATCTTCCCTTGCAGTTTTAATTTCTATTGGAGATATGGCTGAAAAACAAATGTTTGTAGGAGAAGAAGAAGCAGGGAAAACTTATATTGACCTTTCAGGAAATAATAAGAATGAAGTTACCATTGATGAAAATGGAAATGGAATCTTTAATGTTGGACCTGGATCAGTTTCATATTGGGCAGCAAAGGAAAATTAAAACAAATGAAATATTACGCAGTAAAAAAAGGCAGAAATCCTGGGATATACACATCCTGGGATTTGTGTTTAAAAGAAGTAAAAGGATACAAGGGAGCAATATACAAGTCTTTTAAGAAAAAAGAAGATGCAGAAGATTTTTTGGAAGATAAGAAAATAGAAATAAAGGCTGATAAGGATTCAGTAATAGCCTATATTGACGGTTCTTATTCCAAAAAAGACAAAAAATATGGAGTGGGAATAGTATATATTACTGATGAAAAAATCGAAGAAATTTATGAGAGTTTTGACGATGAATTTCATATCCACAGAAATGTTGCAGGAGAAGTTAAGGCAAGTGTTGGAGCTATAAATAAGGCCATTTCTGATGGTAAAAAAACAATCTATATACACTTTGACTATCAAGGAATAGAATCCTGGGCAAGGGGAGATTGGAAAAGAAACAATGACCTAACCAAAAGATATTACGAATTTTTCCAAAAAGCAAAAGAAAAAATTGATGTACATTTTATAAAAGTAAAGGCGCACTCAAATGATAAATATAATGACATGGCAGATGCCCTTGCAAAAAAATCCTTGGGGATAGAGGCATGAGTGAGTTAAAAAAATGGGATTAATGAATAATAAAGTAAATGAAAATACAAATACTGGAGTTTCATCAATAACTAGAATATTATTATTATTAAATATTTCAGCTCTTGGATTATTTAAAAGTAGAAAAAGAAGATAATAAAAAACAAACCTAGCAGAAAAATCTGCTAGGTTTATTTTTTTATTTTATATATTTTAGGTAATTTGAGCGTTTATTAATGGTCTACAAGTAATTCTTAAAAATTTGATAATAAAAAAACGCCCCATCAAAAGGGACGATAATAAACGTGTTGCCACCCTAATTCGCAAATAAATTTGCCTCATTAGATAGACCTAAACGCGGTTAACGGGAAGCTTATGTATTATACTTCCAACTATTCCAAGCCTCTGTTCAATTAAAATAATTATAGTTTCTTCCAGCAAACGAAACCTCTCTGTGATTAATTTTTTTAATTTACTTACTCTTCTAAGTGTTGATAAAATCATACCATGATTTTTTTACCTTGTCAAATATATTGATAAATATTTTATTTAATTAGCCATAAAAAATATAATGTAGTATGCATATTTTTATTATAAATGTCAATTGTAAAGTATTGGTAAAATTTAAGATATTTTTATATACTGAATATAAAATTTTTCATATAATGAAGTTAAGATAGGAGGAGATTATGAGAAAAAAGATTAAGATTATTGCTTTTGTTATTTTAACTATGTTAATTTTTGGAATTTTGTTTTTAGGATTTTTTATTGGAAATGAAACTTTTAAAGGACTAACAAATTCTACCCCAAGGAAAGTTACGGTTAAAAACATTTCAAAATATAAGAAAAATTATGAAAAATTTGCAAAAGATAAAGAAGTTGAAGAGATAAAAATTAAGTCATCTAAGTTTGAACACGAAATTCCTGCAATTTTTGTAAAAAATAATAATTCTAACAAGATATGTGTAATGGTTCATGGAATGGGTGCTAGTAAATATTCTATGTACAATCCTGGTCAAATTTTCTACGATTTGGGCTATAGTTTATTGATATTTGATCAAAGAAATTCAGGATATAATAAGGCTAAGAATTCAACTTTTGGTGTTTTAGAATCTTTTGATGCCTTAGATTGCATAAAATATGTAAGAAAAAATATTAAGAAAAATGCAGAAATAGTATTATTTGGAGAATCTTATGGGGCAGCTACATCTTTAATTGCAGCAAGTCGAGATAAGTCTAATATTGAATATTTAATCTTAGATTGTCCTGTCTCTGATTCTAATTATTTTTCTGATAAGGTTTTTGAAAAAATTGAAAAAGATGAAAAAATACCTGCAAGCATAATGAAATTTACTGGAAATATTTTCCTAAAAACAAGGCTTGGTTTTACTTTAGAAGATATTAATACAATAAAGTGGATTAAAAGAGAAAAATTAGATATACCAACATTAATAATAAATTCAGATTCTGACACTATAACCCCTCAAT
>OLJD01000151.1_pt1 | contig 22192 bp, 23 predicted proteins | sample 1601441 | NCBI WGS metagenome assembly OLJD01 (sample SAMN04436853, study PRJEB24849) | human gut metagenome | biome: human gut; feature: NICU; material: stool | host: Homo sapiens | place: USA: Saint Louis, MO | collected 2011-10-01 | reverse complement strand
AACAGTAAATCTTCATAATAGTTTTTATTTATTTTTTTAAATTTTTCACTATCAGATTTAAATTCAACTAGAAGGATTGACTTGTCATCATTTTTCTTTAGGGCAAATTTTTCTATAAAGTCTTTGTTTTCTTTGTCTTTATCTAAATCAGCCATACTTATAAATGATTTTTCTTCTTCAGTAAAGTTTGAAAATGGGCTTTTTGGAAGATATAATATGAAATCTTCATTTATATTTTTTTCATTAAAGATTCCAGATTCTCCATAATGTATTAACCAATCTCTATCGCCTATAAGTTTAGTTTTGTCAGAATTTGCCGAAGTTTCATAATTTATATCTTCTAATGATAATTTATAGGACGTATCGGACAATTTTTTTGTGATTTTAAATTTACCATTAAATAGGCCCATATCAATATTTCCCTCTATTCCTTTTTTGTATGCGCCATCAAATTTGCCATCTTGGTAAAAATATAGACTTTCTACCATAGCTCCTGAAGAAAAATATAATTTTTTTCCTTCTAAGTCTTTGTAAATATTAGTAAAATCATCCTTATTATCATTTTTAGAGTTTTTATTATCTTTTTTATTTAAATTTGAATTCATTTCCATAGATGTTATTTTCTTTTTAGTGTTTGAATTTTCTTTTGTATTTTTGTCATGATTTTTTTCACATGATGTGAGTATTAATAGGGCAATAAGTATTGTAAGTAAACTATTTTTCATAATTCTCCTTTTTTTCAATTTGTAATAATTTTTTCTTTAAACTAAGTCCATAGGAGAATCCTCCTATGTTATTTTTCCCAAGGACTCTGTGGCAGGGAATCCTAAATAAAATAGGATTTTTGCCACAAGCTGATCCTATTGCTTGGTAGGCATTTGAATTTATTTTATCTCCTATATCCTTATAGGTGATAGTTTCTCCATAAGGGATTTTTTCTATTTCTTTCCAAACTTTTTTTTGAAAGTTTGTTCCTTGGGGATTGATTTCAAAGGAGAATTTTTCTAATTTTCCATCAAGAAATTTTGAAATTTCTTTAAAGGCAAGGTCTGTTATAGGAGATTTTTCTCCGATTTTTTCTTTTTCTACAATTTTTATTGACTCGATTTTTTTATCATAGCCTATTTCAAAAATAAACTTATCATTTTTATAATAGGCTTTCATTACTCTACTTTTTCTCTAAATGTGTCTATTGTTTTGTTATTTACAAGCAAATAAATTCTACTTATATCTTTTTCTACGTTTTTTTCTCCTGTTATATCAAGCCAGTGGTTAACTTCCGCGCTCATTTCAGATCTTTTTCTTAGTGGAAGATAAAGTGAGAACATTCCTTGGAAAGAATGATCGCTGTCATTATTTACCGCAAATCCGTAAGGAAGGTCGACATATCTTACTGTCATATTTTTTCCACCAATATTTTTTACTTCTTCAGTATTTATTGGAGTGGTTATTTCTGCCCTATCAAGTCTTAGAATATAGGCTGTTTCATTTACTTTTGAATCGATAGATAATTTTCCATTAAATTCACAAATAGCTACAGAATCCAAGTCATAATCTTCGTATTTAGCTGTAAAATTACCATTTTCAGAAAAGTTCAAAACAGTTTGCCAACCACCAGCACCTGATGAAAATACGAATTTTTTCCCATTCAAATCTTTTAAAACTTCTAGATGATTACCAGAATTATCTGAAGTGTCAGAATTTACAAATTTAACAGACGAATTGTTTTGACTGGATTTTGGTGCAGATTGATTTGTATTTTCTGTGTTTTTTTCATTATTTTCATTATTGTTTTTTGTATTTTGATTTTCGTTTTCTTTTGTGTTATTATTTTTTACAATTTTTTTCTCAGATTTTTTATGGTCTTTATTTTTATTTTTTGATTTTTTAGTTTTAGAATCTTCTTCTAATTTTAATTTTTTCTTTGACTTATCTTTTTTTGTTTTTTTAGAAGATTTTTCCTTAGTATTATCTGTTTCTAAACTTTCGATATCTTTTTTTTGGTTTTTTGCCTCTAATTCTGCTTTATTTTTTGCTATTTCAGCTTGATTAACTTTTACCATTGATCCACCACAAGATGTGAGAACTAATGTTAAAGCAAAAATAAGTGTTAATTTCTTTTTCATAATTGCTCCTTTTAATCATATTCTTATCCTTATTTTATCTATAATATAAATAAAAAACAAGTAAGAATAATATTTTGCTTTTAAACATATAATATTATAAAATATTAATATAATACTTTAAGGTGGTGATAAAATGAATTGTTTAAAAAGAGCAAAAGAAATTGAAGATTTAATTATTAAAGACAGAAGAGAATTACATAAAATTCCAGAATTGCAATTGTCACTTCCAAAAACAGTAGCTTATGTAGAAAATGAATTAAAAAAATTAGATATTTCCTACAAAAAACTTGTTAATGGAAATGCCATAGTTGCAGAAATTGGTGAGTACAAGGGAAAATGTATAGCTATAAGAGCTGACATGGACGCCCTTCCTATTAAGGAAGAAACTTCTCTTTCTTTTTGTTCAACTTTTGAAGGAAAAATGCATGCTTGTGGTCACGATGGTCATACGGCAATGGCTCTTGGAGCTTGTAGAATTTTAAAAGAAAATGAAAAAGATCTTGACGGCTTGGTAAAAATATTTTTCCAACCAGGAGAAGAAATTCCAGGTGGGGCAAAACCTATGATTGATGAGGGCTGTATGGAAAATCCAAAAGTTGATAGGGTTATTGGCCTTCACGAAGGTGGAATTTTTGGTCATCTGCCAACAGGAACTGTTGGTTACAAAGAAGATGCTATGATGGCTTCTATGGATGCTTTTATCTTAAAAGTTAAGGGTCACGGAGGACATGGGGCAAGGCCTGAAAATTTTATAGACCCAATCGTTACAATTAGTGAAATTAACCTTGCCCTACAAAAAATAATTTCTAGAGAACTTGATCCAACAAAATCTGCCTTAATTTCTATTTGCCAAATTCATGGAGGAACTTGTCAAAATATTATTCCAGATGAGGTTTGGGAAGAAGGAACTGTTAGGACTCTTGATGAAGATGTGAGAGATTTTGTTGAAAAAAGAATGAAGGAAATTTCTGAAAATATTGCCAAGGCTTTTAGGTGTGAAGCTGAGCTTGATTATAAAAGATATTATCCAGCTGTTATTAACGACAAAGAATTTACAGCCTATGTAAAAAATATAGCCCAAGAAATTTTGGGAGATGATAAGGTAATAGAAATTTCAAGACCTACCATGGGTGGAGAAGATTTTGCTTTTTTTGAAAAAGAAGCAAAGGGAACATTCTTATCTTTGAATAATTTAAAGGCAAATAAGGATGGAAAAGTTTATCCCCACCACAATTCAAAATTTGATGTAGATGAGAGTGCATTTTATATTGGATCAGGCCTTATGGCAGAAGTAGCTTATAGATATTTGAAAGAAGGTTCAAAATGAAAAAATATAAACTTCATATTATAGCTTTGGGAGTAGTTTTAGTTTCAGAGCTTATTGGAAAACATACTTTTGATATTGGAATAGGAACTATAGTCTTGCTTCCAATGTTATTTGCCTTAATAATTGGAATTTTTACAACACCAAAATTTTTAAAAATTTCAGGTGAAAAGGAAATGAAGGAAGCAGGCAGGTTAATTTCTGTAACTTTAATGCTTTTGATGGCAAAATATGGGACAACTATTGGACCAACAATTGATACAGTTATAAAATCATCACCAGCCTTAATTTTACAAGAATTCGGAAATTTAGGAACAGTTTTTCTTGGAATTCCTTTGGGAATTTTCTTAGGACTTAAAAGAGAAGTTATTGGTGGTGCTCACTCAATTTCTAGAGAGCCAAACGTAGCCTTGATTGCAGAAAAATATGGACTTGATAGCCCAGAAGGCGAAGGAGTTTTGGGAGTTTATATAGTTGGAACAGTTTTTGGAACAATTTTTATGGGAATAATTGCATCTCTTCTTGCAACATCAACTCCACTTCATCCACTTTCTCTTGCTATGGCATCAGGAGTTGGATCAGCATCAATGATGACAGCCTCAGTTGGATCTTTGGTAGAATTATATCCAAATATGGCAAATGAAATAACAGCTTTTGGAGCTGCAAGTAACCTTTTGTCAGGACTTGATGGGGTTTACATGTCAGTATTTTTAGCAATACCCCTTGCAGAAAAAATTTATAGCAAGATGATGAAAAAAAGGAGTTAGCTATGAAATTTAAAGAAAAAATTTATGTACTAGCAATAACAGCTGCGATTTCTGTAATAGCAAACTGGATAGGACCTGGCATAAGCCCACTAAAAGGAATACCTGGAGTTTTAATTTTAGCCTTAATTTCAATTGCAGGAATAGGGATTTCTGAAATAATGCCTGGAAAAATTCCAGCAGTAGCCTATATTGTAACTCTTGCAACTATAGTTACAATTCCAGCCTTTCCATTTTCTGAATTTATTTCCTACCACACAGGAAATGTAGATTTTACTACACTTTGTACACCAATTCTTGCCTATGCAGGAATTTATACTGGGGAAAATCTAGATAATTTGAAAAAAACTGGACCAAAAATTATTATTTTGGCAATATTTGTAATCCTTGGAACCTATCTTGGATCTGCAATTATAGCTCAAATTATTTTAAAAATGCTAGGAAGAATATAAGAAAAAACTGCCCTTAGGGCAGTTTTTTAATTTATATTTTCAGCAAAACCAGCCTTGGTGGAGTCGTTTGCTAGAATAAAAATTCTTGATTGGTAATCGTCTATATAGGCGTGGTCGGTTACATTGTAGGCCCAAGCATATACATTTTCATCTATTTGAGATTTTAATCTTTTTGGTAAGTAGAGGGTGAAGGAATTGGAATACTCATCCGGATTTTCCAAAGTTTCAAAACCATAGGGAACTTTTTTTCCTATATTTAATTTTCCATTTACATAAGATTCGCCAATTTGTGAAGTGGTTTTTACATTTGAAAGTTTTAATTTATAAGAAGTATCATCAATTCTTTCCACAAGGTCAAATTTTCCCACGCATTCTGCCCCTTGAACTTGGTCTATATCAGAATCTGAAAAACTTGCCTCAAAATTTCCCTTCCCATCTGTAAAGGTTAAATTTGTCATCCAAGCACCAGATCCTGAATAAAATGAAAAACTTTTACCAGAAATTTCTTTTAAAATATCGCCTTCCCATCTCTTACCATCTTCATTTTTCCCTTGATTATTTTCTTGGGATTTTTCTTGGACTTCGTTTTTATCACAAACCATCTCTGTATTGTTAAAAAGAAAATCCATATAATGATTTTTATCACCTCTTATTTCTTTTATATCTAAAAGCTTACTTGCTTGAGAGATTGATGGGATAAATAATGTTAATCCTAAAATTAGACCTAATTTTTTTGTAAATTTCATAAAAACACCCCTTATTTTTTATATTGAACCATAACAAAAGATTCTTCTTCTGCATTTTCTTTTGTTAGAAGAAAAAGTCCAATCTTATCTTCTCCAAAATTATAGCCGCTCATTTTCATTCCAGTAATTATATTTTCATTAAGGTAAGCCGTTTTTGTATCAGGCAGGTGGAGAATATAGGTTTTATCTTCGTTATCAAATAGATTTGTTTTGATATTTGTTATTTGGAAATTATTTCCATTTATGTTTTTATTAGCTTTTTCTCCGGGATTCACATCATAATTGAGATTTACAAGTTTTATTCTATAACTTGTATGGTCAATTTTTTCTGCTATTTCAAATTTTCCATTATAAAAAGCTTGTTTTATCTCATATCCATCTCCAGTTTTTAAGGCACCGTCAAAATATCCATCTTTGTAAAAATATATAGATTCCATACTAGATCCTTCAGAAAGATAAAATTTAATACCTTCGATTTTTTTGTAAATTTCTTGGTATAGATCCTTTTCTTTTTTTACAGCTTCTCTTGTATTTGATTTTTCGTTAGAATTTAAGTTATTATCCTTATTTTCGTAAGAAGCCTTGTTATAAGTTTCTATACTCTCATTAGTTTTTTCTTTTCCACATCCTGTTAAAAGAATCATTAGGATTAGTCCCACAAAAATTTTTTTATTCATTTCGTCTCCTTTAAATTTCCTAATTAAATCATATAACATTTTCAAAATAAAGAAAAAGTATTAGTAAACCAAAAAATATTTATATTTTAACTTTAAGATTAAGATTTTTTTAAAAAATTATAGAAATTTATTAAAAGTATAAAAGGGGTATATTATTAATTAAGTGAAAGTTTAAAAGATGGAGGATAAGCGTGAATTATCAAGAAAAAAAAGACAAAATAGTAGCCTATATTAAATCAGGTGAAAGTCAAAAAGAAAATTTTAAAATGGGCCTTGAAATGGAACATTTTGTTATAGATAAAGATAAACTTTTTTCCTATGATTATTTTGGAGAAAATGGAGTAGGAGATACTCTAAGAAAATTAAATCATAAAGGATTTATTGTAACAAACGAGGAAGACGGATACATACTTGGCCTTCGAAAAGATGATATTGCTGTAAATCTTGAACCCGCTGGCCAGTTTGAGCTTGCAATTGATGCAAAGAAAAATATAAAAGATTTGGATGAATCTTATAAAAAGATAATGACAGAAATTATTCCGATTTTTGAAGAAAAAAACCAATACCTAGAAACTTTGGGCTATCATCCTAAATCTAAAATTATGGATTTGAATATTATTCCAAAAGATAGGTATAGGTATATGCAAAAATATTTTACAGACTTTGCTGGAAAATATGCCCTAAATATGATGAGGGGAACTGCAAGTGTCCAAACAGCCATTGATTATTGTGATGAGGGTGATTTTAAAAAGAAATTTTTTGTAGCAAATGCCCTATCAGCCTTTATGTATAGTCTTTACGATAATTCCTATATTTTTGAGGGGGAAGTTTATAAGGATAAAAATTTACGCCAAGAAATTTGGGAATATTGCGACAAAAATAGGACAGGTGTTTATGATTTTGCCTTTGATGATGATATGGGATATGAAAAATATGCAGAAAAAATTCTAGATACAGATATAATTTTTGTTCATGAAAATGGAAAAGATATTTATAAGGCTGATACAAAATTTGAAAAAATAATGGATGAAGACTTTTCAAATGAGATGATTTTCCATGCCCTATCAATTGTTTTTCCAGATGTCAGGGCAAAAAAATACCTAGAAATTAGGATGCCTGATGCAGTTCCTTATCCATACAATATTTCTTTCCCAGCCCTTTTGAAAGGTTTATTTTATAATGAAGAAAATTTAAATAAATTAAGGGAAGATTTTAAAAATATGACCTATGAAACTTGCCAAAAATTAAAATTAGAAGCAAGTGAAAAAGGACTTTATGCAAAATATGAAGATAAAACTATTTATAAATGGATAAAATATTTTATTTCTCTTTCAAAAAATGCATTAAGTGATGATGAAAAATCTTATTTAACTTGCATAGAAAAATTAGTAGATGAAAAAGAAACTTTGAGAGATAAATTTGAAAAACTCTACAAAGAAGATTCAAAAAAAGCTTGCGAGAAATTTTCTGTAAATTATGCAGTAGGTGAATTTAATGGCAAAGCTTAAAAAAGCTTTTGAATGTAAAAATTGTGGACATGTCCAAGGAGTTTGGGCGGGAAAATGTCCAGAATGCGGAAAATGGGGAACTTTGGTTGAAAAAACTGTAAAAAAAGAATCTTCATCAAAAAATCCTATTTCCCTTGATTCTGATAATGAGGCAAGATTATTAAAAGAAATAAAACTTGACCAATCAGAAAGAATAAAATCAAGATTTGAAGAATTTGATAGGGCAATAGGAGGAGGTCTTGTAAAAGATTCTGTTTCAATTTTAACTGCAAGACCCGGAGCTGGAAAATCTACCCTTCTTTTGCAATTATCATCTTCTTATTCCAAAGATGGCTTTAAGGTTATGTATGTTTCGGGAGAAGAAAGCGAATCGCAAATAAAATCTAGGGCCGATAGGATTATTGGAGAAATTTCTCCAAATATTTGGATTTTGTCAACAAATTCTATGGATCTTGCCGAAAGTGAAATTAAGAAAAAAGATGCAGATATAATAATTTTGGATTCGATTCAAACTTTTGCCCTAAATGAATTTGATAACAAACAAGGCTCTCCAACTCAAACTATAGAATGTGCAAATAAATGCGTGGACCTTGCCAAAAATCCTGAGAAAAAAAGAGCCTTTATTATGGTAGGTCATATGAATAAAACTGGAGAAATGGCAGGGCTTAGAACCTTAGAACACTTGGTTGATACGGTTTTACTTTTGGATGGGGAAAATGAAGATGATTTAAGGCTTTTAACAAGTACAAAAAATAGGTTTGGTCCGACAGGAGAAGTTGGATTATTTTCCATGCAAGAAGAAGGATTGATTGAAATTACAAATCCTTCAGAATATTTTATTACAGAAAGAGATACAGAAGTAGAAGGATCTGCAATTTCTGTAATGAAAGAAGGGACAAGACTTTTAGAAATTGAAATAGAATCCTTGGTTTCAAAATCATTTATGCCCTATCCTCAAAGAATTGGAGATAGTTTAAGAAAAGATGATTTAAATACTTTAATTTCAATTTTACAAGAAAGAGCTGGAATTAATTTATTTGATGAAAATGTAATAATAAAGGCAACAGGTGGCCTAAAAATGAGAGAGCAATCAGTAAATCTTGCTATAATGATTTCAATTGCCTCATCATATTTAAAAAAACCAATTGATAACAAGACTGTTTTTATAGCAGAAGTCGGCCTTACTGGTGAGCTTAAAAAAGTTCCGCAAATAAAATCCAGACTAAAAGAGCTAGAAAGATTGGGATATAAAAAAGCCTATATAGGAAAATCTCAAATTGATAAACAAGAATTCAAAAATCTTCAAATAAAAGAGATGAAAAATATAAAAGAAGTTATTTTGGATGTATTTGGAAAATAAAATATTTTTAATAAAACTCTTGTAAATTTACAAGAGTCTTTTTTTGCGAAAAAATAAAAAAATTTTAAAAAAATATTTGAGAAAAATATTGACAAAAGTAATATAAAAGATTATATTATTAATGATTAAAACGTTTTAACGGAGTTTTTTTATGGCAAATATTAAAGATGTTGCAAAACTTGCTGGGGTTTCTATTACTACAGTTTCTATGGTTTTGAATAATACTAACAATAAAATATCTGAAAAAACTAGAAAAAAAGTTATTGATGCAGCCGAAAACTTAAATTATAATGCAAATAATTTTGCAAAGGCTCTTGCTAGTAAAAAAAGTAATGTGATTATGGCTATCATTCCCGACATTTCCAATCCATTTTTTTCCTTGTTAGTAAAAAATCTTACTTATTATGCAGAAAAATATAAGTATTTTTTATATATTCATAACACAAATAATAAGGGTTTAGAAAAGTCAAAGTTTTTAAAAATTTTAAATAGTAATTTTTTTGCAGCATCTTTGATAGTCGATAGAAATATAAAAAATATTGACCGAGAATTGATTGAAAAAAATAATATTATTTTTTTAGATGAGGTTGATTTTAACGATAGAAATTATCACATTGTAACTGGAAATAATGAAAAAGGAGGCCTTTTGGGAATGCAGTATTTGATTGATAGGGGTTTTAAAAATATAGGAATTCTTATTGGTCCAAGATCTACTGCAAATTCTTCTAGAAGACTTTCTGGAGCTATTAAAGCTGCTATGAATAATGATATTTATATTAATTCTTCAAATATAATCCATGGTGATTATACTTTTGAGGGAGGATATGAGGCTGGATCATATTTTTTGGAAAAAAATGTTGATGCTATTTTTTCTTTTTCTGATATGTCTTCATACGGACTTTTGAAGTTTTTTTCTGAAAATAAGGTCAAAGTTCCTGATGATATTTCTTTGATAAGCTATGATAATTTATTTTTAAATAATCTTGTTAGTCCAAGACTTACCTCAATCGATCAAAATCTTGAAAAAATAGCAAAATACTCTATTAAAATGGCAGATGATTTGATAAAAAATAAGAAAGTTAGTAGGAAGGTTATGGTAGAACCTTTTATAAATTTTGGAGAAAGTGTAGGGGATAAAAATGAAGATACTTAATTTTGGTTCTTTAAATATTGATATATTTTTTAGGGTCGAAGAAATTGTAAAACCTGGAGAAACTATTAGCGCAAAAAGTATTGATAAAAGACCTGGTGGTAAGGGTTTAAATCAATCGGTTGCCTTGGCTAAAAGTTTTGATAAGGTTTATCACGCTGGAAGCATAGGCGATGATGGAGAATTTTTGATAGACTATTTGGAAAAAGAAAATGTAGATACTAAATACATAAAAAAATCTAAAAAATCAACTGGAAACGCTATAATTCAAGTTGATGATAAGGGAGAAAATTCAATTGTCCTTTATAAGGGAGCTAATTTTGATAATGATGAGAAATTTATAGACCAAGTTTTGGAAGACTTTGGAGAAAATGATGTTTTAGTTTTACAAAATGAAATTAATTCTATGAAATATTTGATTGATAGAGCCTATGAGAAAAATATGAAAATAGTATTGAATCCTTCACCTATAACAGATAGGATAAAGGAATTTGATTATGAAAAAATCGATCTTATCTTGGTAAATGAACACGAGGCGGCAAGCATTAGTGGAAAAAATACAAACGATGAGAAAATTGCTTATTTTAAAAATACTTATCCAAATTTAAAAATAGTTATGACTTTGGGAAGCAAGGGGTCAATTTTTATAGATAAAAATGAAAAAATAGAACAAGATTCTTTCAAGGTTAAGGCTATTGATTCCACAGGAGCAGGCGACACCTTTACAGGATTTTTCGTTTCTCAACTTTACCAAGGAAAAGATATAAAAGAAGCTATGGAAATTGCAAGCAAGGCTTCAGCCTTATCGGTTACAAAAAAAGGAGCTAGTATTTCAATTCCAAGCCTTGATGATGTGAATAATTTTGAAAGGAAAGAAATATGAAAGAAAAAGGAATATTAAACAGCGAAATTTCAAAAAGACTTTCTGATTTGGGTCATACGGACTTAATAGCAATCGGAGATTGTGGTTTGCCAATTGATCCTGATAAAAAAATAGACTTAGCTCTAAAACTGGGAGAGCCTAAATTTATCCATGTTTTAGAAGTTTTACTAGAAGATTTTGGCTGTGAATATTATTATTTGGCTGAAGAAATTAAAGAAAATAATCGAAAGCAAGAAAAAGATATAAAAAATCTTTTGCCAGATTGTGAATGTACTTATATATCTCATGAAGATTTTAAGAAAAAATTAAAAGATGTGAAATTTGTAATAAGGACCGGGGAAGATACACCTTATTCAAATATAATTTTAAGATCAAAAAATATCTTTTAGGAGGATTTTATGAAAATTGAAATGAAAGATATTTACAAATCTTTTGGAAAAAATGACGTCCTAAAGGGAGTAGACTTTACCCTAAATGAAGGAGAAGTTCATGCCTTGGTTGGAGAAAATGGGGCAGGAAAATCTACACTGATGAATATTTTATCTGGAGTTTTGACAAAAGATAAGGGAGAAATATTAATTGATGGGAAAAAAGTTGAAATTGATAATACTAACGATGCCAAAAAATATGGCATAAGTTTTATCCACCAAGAATTATCAGATTGGCCAGATCTTACTGTCATGGACAATATTTTTATGAACAATGAAATTAGGAAGGGGATTTTTCTTGACAAAGATTCTATGAGAAAAAAATCCATAGAACTTCTAAAAAAATTTGACCTAGATATAGATCCAGATACAAAAGTTTCAAAATTATCAGTAGGCCAAAGGCAAATGATGGAAATTGCCAAGGCGAATTTGAACAAGGTAAATGTATTAATCCTTGACGAACCAACATCTGCCCTAACCAATAATGAAATTGATAAATTGTTTAAATTAATAAAAATACTTAGAGATCAAAAAGTTTCTATGATATATATTTCTCATAGGATGGAAGAAATTTTTTCTTTGACCAATAAAATTACAGTAATGAGAGATGGAAAATCTGTATCATTGATGAATACAAACCAAACTTGTGAAAAAGAAGTGGTTTCTGCCATGGTAGGTCGTGACATTGGAGATTTTTATCCTCAAATGGATGCTGAAATATCTGATGTAAAAATTGAAATAAAAGATTTCAGTAGAAAAGGATATTTTGAAAATATAAATATAAAGGCGAAAAAAGGTGAAGTTTTGGGAATTTCTGGTCTTATGGGAGCAGGAAGAACTGAAATTATGAGATCTGTCTTTGGACTTGACCCAAAAGATAAGGGAGAAGTTTTTATTGATGGGAAAAAAGTCGAGATTAATAAACCAATTGATGCCATAAAAAATAAAATTGGTTTTGTGACAGAAAATAGGCAAGAAGAAGGACTCATCCTAGATGAATCAATTAGAGAAAATATTTCTTTATTAAACTTTGATAAATTTTCAAAAAATTCATTTATAGATAGAAAAAAAGAAAAAAATCTTTCTAATAGCCTAGTTGATAGTTTTAAAGTAAAAACCCAATCATCTGAATCAAAAGTTTCAGATTTATCTGGAGGAAACCAACAAAAAGTTGTTTTTGCAAAATGGTATGCCATAAATCCAGAAATTTTAATTTTGGATGAACCAACCAAGGGGGTAGACGTAGGAGCAAAAAGAGAAATATATGACCTTATAAAAGATTTAACAAAAAAAGGCGTATCAATCATACTTATATCAAGCGATTTGCCAGAACTACTTAGCCTATCAAATAGAATTTATGTAATATATGAAGGAAAAATGCAAGGAGAAATTTCAAGCGATAATGCAAGTCAAGAAAAAGTAATGACCCTTGCCACAGGAGGAAAAATATGACCAATATAAAAAATCGATTTAAAGAAAATCAAAATCTTGGCACAATACTTGCTTTATTAATTTTAATATGTTTTGTAAGTGTACTAAATCCAGCATTTTTGCAAGTAAGTAACTTATTAAACTTAATGAGACAATTAATAATAAATGGTTTTGTAGCTTTAGGGATGACCTTTGTAATTTTGACTGGAGGAATAGATCTTTCAGTTGGATCAACTCTCGCATTAAGCTCAGCAGTATTTGCCTGGCTTATGCAAAGTGGAATAAGCACAATACTTGCAATAATAATTGCAATTTTGTTGGGCCTTATTTTGGGATTAATAAATGGTTTATTAATTACAAAAGGAAAACTTGCACCATTTATAGTAACCCTTGCAACAATGACAATATTTAGAGGGCTAACCTTAGTTTTAATGGATGGAAGACCAATAGCGGGACAAAAAGATGATTTTGCCTTTCAATTTTTAGGAAAAGGACAAATTTTTGGAATTCCTTTCCAAGTAATCTTATTTATAATAGTTTATTTAATATTATGGATGCTTTTAAACAAAACATCCTACGGTAGAAAAATATTTGCTGTAGGAGGAAATGAAAAAGCAAGTTTCATATCAGGAATAAATATAGCAAAATCAAAAACTTTTGTATATATAATAAGTGCTTTGATGGCAGTTTTGTCAGGACTTGTACTTACATCAAGATTAAATTCAGCTCAACCAACAGCAGGATCTGCCTACGAAATGGATGCTATAGCAGCCGTTGTATTAGGTGGAACAAGTATGACTGGTGGAAGCGGATCATTAACAGGAACATTAATAGGAATTTTAATTTTAGGAGTTCTAAATAACGGACTAAACTTATTGGGAGTTTCAAGTTTCTATCAACAAATAGTAAAAGGAATTGTAATCTTAATCGCAGTTCTAATAGACAGAAAAAGAAATAAATAGGAGAAAAAACATGAAAAAATTTAGAAAATTATTGGCTGTTTTGGCCATAGCTATCTTTACATTTACAGCTTGTAGCATTGAAGGACAAGATACAAAAGATAATTCATCAAATACAAAAAAAGAAGAAAAAGCAAAAGATGGAAAATTAAAAGTTGGAGTTGCCTTATCAACATTAAACAACCCATTTTTCGTATCAATTAGAGAGGGAGTAGAAGAAGCTGCAAAAGATAAAGATGTTGAAACAGTAATAACAGATGCACAAAATGATTCATCATCACAAAATAACCAAGTTGAAGATTTAATAACACAAAAAGTAGATTTAATAATAATAAATCCAGTAGATTCAACAGCAATATCATCATCAGTAAAAAAAGCAAATGAGGCAAACATCCCTGTAATTTGTGTAGATAGAAGTTCAGACGAAGGAGAAGTTGTAAGCTTTATTTCAAGCAATAACATTGAAGGTGGAAAACTTGCTGGAGAATTTATTTTAGAAAAAGCAGGAAAAGATGCGAAAGTAATTCAACTAGAAGGAATTCCTGGAGCAAGTTCAACTCGTGAAAGAGGAGAAGGATTTAAAAAAGCAACAGATGGAAAAATTGACCTAGCGGCAAGCCAAACAGCAAACTTCGATAGAGCTGAAGGAATGACAGTAATGGAAAATTTACTCCAAGCTCAACCAGATGTAAAAGCAGTATTTTGCCAAAATGATGAAATGGCACTAGGAGCAAGCGAAGCAATAAAAGCAAGCGGAAAAGATATAGTTTTAGTTGGATTTGATGGAAACGAAGATGCAATAAATGCAGTAAAAGAAGGATCAATGACAGCAACAGTTGCACAAAAACCAAAAGAAATGGGAAAAATAGCCCTAGAAACTGCAGTAAAATATCTAAAAGGTGAAAAAGTAGAAGAAAAAGTAGACTCACCATTAGAATTAGTAAAATAAAAAACAAAAGATCCTAAAATTAAAAAAGATTAAAAATGAGCGAAGATTATTTTATTCGCTCATTATTTTTTATCTATAAAATTTTTATAACTAATAGATCCCCAAAATTCTCTCAGCCCACAATATAAAAGAATGTGGAAGGATTTTTGAAATTATTAGTAAACATTTTGCGCTTGGGTGGGTTGTTATTAGGTCTTTTTTGCCCATTTTTTTTAGGGCTTTTTCTACCATTTTTTCTAGGTTTTCATTTCCTAGATTTTTTATTTTTGATGAATTGTTATTAGATTTTTCTAAAAATTCTGTTTTAACTCGGTTTGGACATAAAACTGAAACTTTTATATCCTTAAATTCTCGTCTTACGGCTCTTGAAAATGATAAAACATAAGATTTGCTTGCGGCATAAAGGGCAAATTTTGCTTGTGGAATAAAGGCGGCGGAGGATACTATGTTTAAAATTATTCCATCTTTTTGGAAAAATTCTAAGCATATTTTTGTCATAGATGTGAGGGCTTTTATGTTTAAATTTAAAGTTTTAATGTCTTTGTCAAGTTCTGTGTTTTTAAAATAATCATTTTCTCCCATGCCGGCAGAATTTATCAAAAGTCCAATTTTTTTGTTTGAACAATCTAGCTCTTTTTTTATAATTTCAAAAGATTTTTCATCACATAAATCAAGGGCAAGTATTTTTGCCCTTGTTTTTAAGTTATTAGATAAATTATGAAGTTTGTCTTTTCTTCTAGCTATTAGCCAAATTTCCTCGTAATTTTTTTTATCTATTTGTTTTGCAAATTCATATCCTATTCCAGAACTTGCACCTGTAATTATGGCAATCATTATTTGCTCATTGCTTTCATTATTAGATTTTGTTTTAAATTCCACAAATCGTGGGAAAGATCGACATAGTAATTGTGAGGTTGGTCGAATCTTTTTACCTCATCCCACAATGATTTTACTTCAGATTTACAATATTCGTTTATTTGGTCGATTTTTGGTGACTCATAAACTTTTTTACCGTTTTTAAAAATTGGAATTTGCATTTTTCTAATTTCATAATTTTCCATTCTTTTCATCTTCCAAGTAAAGTGGGGATCAAAAATTACAAGAGGCTTACTATCATCAACTTTTTCTTCTTTTAGTGTAATGTAATCAGCTTCTGCTTTTCCAGTTTTTTTGTCGTATAATCTGTAAACTTCTTTTAGACCTGGAGTAGTTATTTTTTCTACATTTTCGGATACTTTTATTTTTGCAGTTTTTCCTTTTTCATCTTCTACTTGAACAAGCTTATATACTCCACCAAAGACTGGATCAGATTTTGCTGTGATTAATCTTTCTCCAATTCCAAAAGAATCAATTTGAGCTTCTTGTTGAAGTAGAGATTCTATTTTGTATTCGTCAAGGGAATTGCTTGCCACAATTTTTGCATCCTTGTAGCCATTTTCATCTAAAATTTTTCTACATTCTTTTGATAGGTAGGCAATATCTCCTGAATCTATCCTAACTCCTCCACTTAGTCCCAAAGGTTCTAGAACTTCTTTGAAAACTTTCATGGCATTTGGCAAGCCTTGTTTTAAAACATCGTAGGTGTCAATTAACAAAATACAATTATCCGGATATAATTTTGCATAAGCTAAAAATGCTTCATATTCTGAATCGAAAGATTGAACCCAAGAGTGAGCCATTGTTCCACCTGCAGGATAATCATACATTTGACTGGAAAGTGTGTTTGATGAGATTGGTGCTCCTGCAATAAAGGCAGCTCTTGCTCCTTTAACAGAGGCATCTGGTCCTTGGGCGCGTCTTGCCCCAAATTCCATAACTGTTCTTCCTTTTGCAGCTCTTACGATTCTATTAGTCTTTGTAGCTACCAAAGATCCATAATTTAAAGACAAAAGCAAATATGTTTCTAAAATTTGTGCCTCAATTATTGGAGCTCTAACGGTAACAATTGGTTCGGATGGAAACATTGCAGATCCTTCAGGAAATGCCCAGATATCTCCAGTGAATTTAAAATTTTTTAAATAATTTAAAAATTCTTCTGAAAATTTTGTATTTTTTCTAAAATATTCTATATCTTCATCATCAAAATGAATATTTTCAACATAATCTATAATATCATCTAATCCTGAAAAAATTGAAAATCCACCCTCATCAGGATTTTTTCTATAAAATGCATCAAAAACTGCAATCGTATCTTTCATTCCACTTTCAAAATATCCATAAGCCATGGTGAATTCATAAAAATCACTTAGCATGGATAAATTTCTTCTTGTTTGCATATTTTCCTTCCTTATAATTTTAAATTTTCATTTCTACATATTACTTTTATTATACCCCTAATAAGTGGTATAGTAATAATAGTTTGCTTATGTAACAAACAAAAGGAGAAAATAAGAAATGTATATTTTTGATATAGATGGAACGCTACTTAATACGATTGACTCCATATCATATAATATTAATCAAACTTTGAAATCTTTTGGACTAAAAGAAGTTCCTAGAGATAAAATTAGAGAATTTGTTGGAAATGGACCAAAAGTTTTGATGGAAAAAACTCTTGATTACATAGGATTTGAAAAATCTAATAAGAGAGAAGAAATTCTAAACTCTTATAATAAAAGATACGATGATAATCCGTCTTACCTTACAAAACCATATGAAGGAATTGTAGAAGAACTTGAAAAAATCAAAAAAAGAGATGAATTTTTGGTTGCTTTTTCTAATAAACCAGATTCTACTTGCAAAAAAGTTATAAGTGATGTTTTTGGCAAGGATTATTTTGATTTTATTTTAGGATATAGAGAAGATATAAAGAGAAAACCTTCACCTGAGGGTATGTATGTAATAAAAGAAAGGTTTGAAGTCGATTTTTCAGATATAATTTACTTTGGAGATAGCGAAGTCGACATGGAGTGCGGTAAAAATGCTGGAGTATTTACTGTAGGATGTTCTTGGGGTTTTAGAGAAAGAAAAATTCTTGAAAATTCAAAGCCAAATCTTATAATAGATAATCCAAAAGAAATTTCAAAAATAAGGAGAGTATAATGGCAAATTTATCAGTATTTGATATTATTGGGCCTGTTATGATTGGGCCATCATCATCCCATACTGCTGGGGCAAATAGAATTGCAAAAATTGCAAGAGATTTAGCAGGGGAAGGATTTACAAAAGTAGATTTTTATTTACACGGATCATTTGAAAAAACTTACCAAGGTCACGGAACTGATAGGGCTTTGGTTGGAGGAATTTTAGGTTTTGGACCAGAAGATGAAAGATTAAGAGATTCGTTTAAATTAGCTGAAGAAAAAGGAATTTCTTATAATTTTATACCACAAAATATGGGAGAAGTTCATCCAAACACAGTTAAGATAGTCCTACATTATCCAGATGGACACGAATTTAATTTGAGAGGTTCATCAATTGGTGGTGGAAATATTATAATCAATCAAATAATGGATAATGAAGTAGAATATAATGGCAAAAATCCAACAATTATTTGTACATATCCTGAACAAAAGGGAATGATTGCTTTTATTTCAAATGTTTTATTTGATCATAATTATAATATTAAAAATATGAAAACTATGCATAAGGGTGGAATAATTATGCTAATTGTAGAATTAGATCAAGATTTGGAAGAAGATATTTACAAAGAAATTGAAGCTGGAAAGAATTTTGAGTTTATAAAATATTTGGGGTAGTATATGAAAACAACAATGGAATATATTAAAAATAGAATTAAAGAAGAGAATAAGGAAGTTTGGGAAATTGCTCTTGAAGATGAGATGGAACTTACAAAAAAATCAAAAGAAGAAGTTTTTGAATTATTACAAAAATCTCTTGATGTAATGAAAGAATCATCACAAAAAGCACTTGATAAAAAATTGCTGTCAATGACAAAAATGACTGGTGGAAATGCAAAATCAATGAACAATTACTTCCTATCAGAAGATACAATAATGGGAGATTTGCCAACAAAGGCAATGGCTATGGCTTTTTCTACATCAGAAGTTAATGCTTCAATGGGAAAAATTGTAGCAAGCCCAACAGCAGGATCTGCAGGAATTGTTCCAGCAAGTTTAATGGCTATGCGTGAAAAATATGGTTACTCTGATGAAGAGCTTATAAAAGCAATGCTTGTTGCAACAGAATTTGGACAAATTATTGCTGACAATGCAACCTTTGCAGGTGCTGAAGGCGGATGCCAAGCTGAATGTGGATCTGCAGCAGCTATGTGTGCGGCAGCAATTTGTTATTTAAGAGGAGCAAGTGTTGATGTAATGGAAGATGCTGCATCAATTGCACTTTTATCAATCATGGGTCTTGTTTGTGATCCTATTGGAGGAATGGTAGAATTTCCTTGCAATATTAGAAATGCATCTGGAGTTATAAATGCACTTTCTGCAGCTGATATGGCAATAGCTGGTGTAAAAGTTTTGGTTACATTTGATGAAACAGTAGATGCCTTAAAAGAAGTTGGAGATGCTCTTCCAGCAAGTTTAAGAGAAACTGGAGATGGTGGAGTTGCAGCTTGCCCATCAGCTATAAGATTAAAAAGAAAATATATAGACAAAGAAGAAGACTAAATTTTTATAAAATAAAAAGCTATTTTACAAAAAAAAGTAAAATAGCTTTATTTTTTATCCTCATCATCTTTTTCATCTTTTAAATTAAATTTTTTTCTCATGTGGTATCTTAAAATTAAAAGTAAAAGGATAAAGTATAGGATAGTAAAAAGAATTAGAAGTATAACACATATATTTCTTTTTACTTTGAAGTACAAAATTATTGGATAAATTATGCCAAATAATATTATTCCAAGAATCATTGAAAGATTTCCAACAAAATTATTTCCGTATTCCCAACATTCTTTGTTATAACAAACTTCCCAAATATGAAAACCTACTTTCATTTTTGGATAGTCTGTGTGGAATTTTTTGAAAAATATTCCTACATATATTGAAAAGAATAATAAAAGCACATCTCCAACTATTAAATTTCCCAAATAATCACCCTTTCTTTTAAACGATTCATTTAGATAAAATATACCTCATTTTTTTAAAATTGAAAAATTATAAGTTTTTGCATACAATAATAATGAAGCTTTTTAGTTTTAAAAAAGAAAGTTAATCATTTGAGGTGATTTTATGAAAATTTTAATTACATCTGATTGGTATTATCCAGTTGTAAACGGTGTAGTAAGATCAATTTTAAATTTAAAATCCTATCTTGAAGATCGTGGTTTTGATGTAAAAGTTTTAACCCTATCAAATTCTACTGAAAGTTATAAAAAAGAAAATGTTTATTATATAGGAAGTTTGGGTGCTGGTAAAATTTATCCAGAGGCGAGAATTTCTGCTACTTTGAGAAATAAATTTATAAAAGAAATTAAAGACTGGAAACCTGATATTGTTCATTCCCAGTGTGAATTTTCGACATTTATGATGGCAACAAAAATTGCAAAAAAAGCATCTTGCCCGATTATTCATACATATCATACTATTTATGAAGATTACACCCATTATTTTTCTCCATCAAAAAAAGTTGGGAAAAAAGTTATTTCTGTATTTTCTAAGGCTATAGCTGATAGGACAGATTATATTATTGCTCCTAGCAAAAAAACTTTGGAGATTTTGAAATCTTATGATATTGAGGATGAAAAAATTAAAATAATTCCAACGGGTATAGAGATGCCTGAAAATTTATCAGATAAATATAAACTTAGAGATTATTATGGTTTTGATAAAAACGATAAGATAATTTTATATTTGGGAAGGCTTGCTGAGGAGAAAAATATTGAGGAGCTTATTGATTATTATGGAAAACTCAATATTGAAAAGCTAAAATTTATCCTTGTAGGTGGGGGTCCCTACCTTGGCCATTTGAAAAAATATAGTGAAAAAATTGATAAGAGAATTTATTTTGCAGGCATGGTTAGGCCAGAAGAGGTAAATAATTATTATAGGATGGCAGACGCCTTTGTTTCTGCAAGCAAGTCTGAAACTCAAGGTCTTACCTATTATGAGGCTATGAGCAATGGGACTTTGGCAATTTGCAGGAAAGACTTGTGCCTTGACCATGTAATAATTGATGGTTTTAACGGCTACCAATACAAATATTTTTCCGATTTTAAAAATTTCTTACAAATGATTTTGGCAGATGAGAAAAAAAGAGAAGAATTATCTGAAAATGCTAGGTCTTATGCTCTTGAGAATTTTTCTATTGATTCTTTTGGGAAAAAATGTGAAAAACTTTATAAAAAAGCCCTAGAAAAGGAAATGCCTGATGAAAATTCTTATTTATAATGAAGATTATCAAACAGTAAAAGAATCTGGAGTTGGCAAGGCCATTGATCATCAAAAAAAAGCTCTTGAACTTGCAGGAGTTTCTTACACTTTAAATTCTAAAGATGATTATGATATTTGTCATATCAATACAGTTTTTCCAAAATCTGCATCTTTTGCAAAAAAGGCAAAAAAAGTCGGAAAAAAAGTTGTATATCACGGTCATTCTACAGAAGAAGATTTTAAAAATTCCTTTATTTTTTCAAATCAAATAGCTCCTTTTTTTAAAAAATGGTTGATTCATTGCTATAAAAAGGGAGATTTGATTCTAACTCCGACGGATTATTCCAAAAAAATCTTAGAATCCTATAAGATGGATAGGGAAATTAAAGTTGTTTCAAATGGGATCGATTTGGATTTTTGGAAGGAAGATAAAAATGATAGAGAAAATTTTTACCAAAGGTATGGTCTTGATAAAAATAAAAAATCGATAATTTCTGTTGGACTTTTTATAGAAAGAAAAGGAATATTGGATTTCGTTGACCTTGCTAAAAGACTTCCCCAATATGAATTTGTTTGGTTTGGAGAATTAAATTTAAAACTTGTTCCAGAAAAAGTTAGAAAAGCTGTTCAAACAGATTTAAAAAATTTACATTTTCCAGGTTATGTTGATCAAAACTTATTAAGAGAAGCTTACTCTGGATCAGATCTTTATATTTTTCCTACCTTTGAAGAAACTGAGGGCATAGTCCTTCTTGAAGCACTTTCTACAAAGGCTGATATTATAATTAGAGATATTGAGATTTATAAAAATTTTAAAGAAGGGGAAAATATTTATAAGGCAAAAGATAAGGAAGAGTTTTATAAAAAAATAAAATTGATACTTGAAGGAAAACTTCCTTCTTTAAAAGAAAAAGCTTATCTTTTAGCTAAAGAAAAATCCTTGGAAAATGTTGGTGAGAGGCTAAAAAAAATATATGAACAACTTTTAGAAAGAGAATAAAAATGAGAAGTGTATTAAAATTTATGGTCTATGCCTTAATAATAATTTTTATACCAAGTTTTGTAATGATGTTTATTACAAGTATGGGTGTAGATAATGTTTATTTGGTGCTTTTAGGTCAATTTATAGTATTTGTTATATTGATGGGATC
>OLJD01000123.1_pt1 | contig 25666 bp, 15 predicted proteins | sample 1601441 | NCBI WGS metagenome assembly OLJD01 (sample SAMN04436853, study PRJEB24849) | human gut metagenome | biome: human gut; feature: NICU; material: stool | host: Homo sapiens | place: USA: Saint Louis, MO | collected 2011-10-01 | reverse complement strand
AAAAAAAGAAGAAGCAAAAAAAGAAGAAGCTTCTGATAAAGAAAGTGAACAAAAAAAAGAAGAAGCAAAAAAAGAAGAAGCTTCTGATAAAGAAAGTGAACAAAAAAAAGAAGAAGCAAAAAAAGAAGAAGCTTCTGATAAAGAAAGTGAACAAAATAAAGAAGATGCAAACAAGGACAAAGCTCCTGCTTTGGAAACTTCCCTCAAAGAAGATAAGTCTGTTGAAAAAGAAGGGAAAGCAACAGAAGTTACACATAAAGCTGACCTTAATAAGGATTCATCTACTGAAGAAAAGAAAGATGATATAGCTGTAGAAAAGAAAGACGAGGGAAGGCTCATATACATAGCCGAATTTAAAGATAAAGAGGCTGGGGAAAGGGCAATGAAGGAAATATCAAAACTTTCTTCTACAAAAGTTTTATATGCCTATAACACAATTTTTAATGGTTGTGCAATTGAAACAAAACAAGATAATCTTGATTTGATTAAACACATCGAAGGAATCTCATCTGTAGAAAGATCCCAAAAAGTTGAGCCAATGATGAATCACGCTAGGGAAGAAATTGGTGTCAACGAAGCTATCGACTACCTAAAAGCTATCAACAAAGACATGATAATGAAGTTTGATGGTAGGGGCATGGTAATTGCAAATATCGATACTGGGACTGATTATAGGCACAAGGCTATGAGAATTGACGATGATGCTAAGCCTTATATGAGATATAAAAAAGAGGACATGAAGGGAACTGACAAGGACTTTTGGTTGAGTGATAAAATTCCTCATGCCTTTAACTATTATAACGGTGGCAAAATCACTGTCGAAAAATATGACGATGGTTCTGACTATCATGATCCACATGGTATGCATATAGCGGGAATCCTTGCTGGTAATGATACTGATAAGGATATAGCTAAGTACAATGGAATAGACGGAATAGCACCAAATGCTCAAATCTTTTCTTACAAGATGTACTCAGATTCAGGTGATGGCTTTGCTGGTGATGAAACAATGTTTCACGCTATTGAAGATGCAATCAAACATAAAGTTGATGTAGTATCTGTATCTTCTGGATTTACAGGAACAGGTCTTATAGGTGAGAAATATTGGCAAGCAGTTAGGGCTTTAAGAAAAGCGGGGATTCCTATGGTAGTTGCTACTGGTAATTATGCAACATCTGCTTCAAGCTCATCATGGGACTTGGCTGCTAATAACCAACTAAAGATGACCGATACAGGAAATGTAACTAGAACTGCTGCCCATGAAGATGCCATAGCTGTTGCATCAGCTAAAAATCAAATAGTAGAGTTTGATAAGGTAAATATTGGTGGCGAAAGCTTCAAGTATAGAAATATCGGTACCTTCTTCGATAAGGATAAGATTATTACAAATGAAGACGGAAGCAAGCTATCTGACAAAGTAAAATTTGTTTATATAGGCAAGGGTCAAGATGAAGATCTAGTTGGTCTTAATCTTAAAGGCAAAATTGCCGTTATGGATAGAATCTATACCAAAGATTTAAAATATGCCTTCAAAAGAGCTGCGGATAAGGGTGCTCGTGCAATCATGGTTGTAAATACAGTTAACTACTACAACAGAGATAACTGGACAGAGCTTCCAGCCATGGGTTACGAAGAAGATGAAGGAACAACTTGTCAAGTATTTTCAGTATCTGGTGATGATGGTCTAAAGATTTGGAATATGATTAATCCAACAAATAAAACTGAAGTTAAGAGAAACAAGAAAGAAGACTTCAAAGATAAGCTTGACCAATATTATCCAATTGACATGGAAAGCTTCAACAAAAACCGTCCAAAGCTTGGTGATGAGAAAGAGCTAGCCTTTAACTTTGCTCCTGATACAGATAAGGAACTTTACAAGGAAGAAGTAATAGTTCCAGCAGCTTCTACATCTTGGGGTCCAAGGGTTGACCTCCTCCTAAAGCCAGATGTATCAGCACCAGGAAAGAACATCAAATCAACTCTAAATGTAATTGACGGCAAGTCAACTTATGGTTATATGTCAGGAACAAGTATGGCAACACCAGTAGTTGCAGCATCAACAGTATTGATTAGACCAAAACTAAAAGAGATGCTCGCAAAACCTGTCTTAAAAAACCTAACAGGTGACGATAAAATCGACTTAACTACTCTTACAAAGATTGCCTTACAAAACACAGCAAGACCTATGATGGATCCAACAGGTTGGAAGGAAAAATCACTATATTATGCTTCGCCAAGACAACAAGGTGCAGGTCTAATTAACGTTGCTAATGCACTAAGAAGTGATGTTATAGCAAGCTTTAAAAATGTTGACTCCGCAGGTCTAGTAAACTCATATGGATCTATATCACTTAGAGAAATTAAGGGAGACAAGAAATATTTCACAATCAAGTTGATTAATACATCAGATAGGCCTCTTACATTTAAGGCTTCATCATCTGCAATCACCACAGATTCCCTTACCAATAGGCTAAAACTTGATGAAACTTACAAGGATAAGAAATCATTAGATGGCAAACAAATTGTTCCAGAAATTCATCCAGCAAAGATTAAGGGTGCAAATATTACTTTCGAACACGATGTATTTACAATTGCTCCAAACTCTTCATATGAATTGAAGGCTGTAATAAATGTAGGAGAAGCAAAAGATAAAAACCAATTTGTAGAATCTTTCATTAGACTTGAATCTAAAGAAGAACTTGAGGCAATGTGTGGTGGGGAAAACAAGACAGTATTCCAACCATCTCTATCAATGCCACTTATGGGTTTTGCTGGAAACTGGAACAAGGAGCCAATCCTTGACAAGTGGGCTTGGGAAGAAGGCTCTAAATCAAAAACCATGGAAGGTTATGACGATGATGGTAAACCAAAAATACCTGGAACCTTGAACAAGGGTATAGGTGGAGAACATGACATCGATAAATTCAATCCAGCTGCCGTTATCCAAAACAGAAAAGATGGAAATACAAAATCACTTGATCAAGATCCTGATTTATTTGCACTAAATAACAACCAAGGATTATTTGATCCATCACAAAGCGAATCAAAAGTCGCAAGAATTTATCCACTTGATAATAAGGGAGAAACACAAGAAGTTCAAATAGAAAGAGGGCTAACACCTTCCCCACTCGTTCTAAGAAGTGCAGAAGAAGGCTTAATCTCAATTGTAAATACAGACAAAGAGGGCGAAGGACAAAAAGACCTCAAGGTTGTATCAAGAGAGCACTTCATCAAAGGAATCCTAAACTCAAAGAGAAACGATGCTAAGGGTATTAAGTCATCCAAGTTAAAAGTTATGGGAGATTTGAAATGGGATGGCCTTATTTACAATCCTAGAGGAAGAGAAGAAGGCGCTAATGATGATAATAATAACCAAGACTTGGAAACAAAACTTAGGGGTCAATTTGAACCAATAGCTGAGGGTCAATACTTCTACAAGTTCAAATACAGATTAACTAAGGATTATCCATGGCAAGTTTCTTATATACCAGTAAAAGTTGACAATACAGCTCCAACAATTGTCGATGTTGATTTCTCTGATCCAAACAAAATCAAATTAATAGCAAAAGATACTTACCACAAGGCAAAAGATAAGTACAAAAACGAAACCTTGTTTGTAAGAGATCAAAAAGACCATCCAGAGAAATTTGAAGAAGTAGCCAACGAAGTATGGTATGCAGGTGCAGCTATAGTTGACGAGTATGGTGATGTTGAAAGAAACCTTGATGTAAAATATGCAGGAGAAGGCGAAGGTAGACATAGAAAGCTTGATGCTAAAGGAAATACTATCTACGAAATTAAAGGAGCTGGAGATTTAAGAGGAAAAATTATCGAAGTAATCGCCCTAGATGGTGCAAGCAACTTCACCAAAATCCATAGGATAAAATTTGATAGTAAAGCTGATGCAAAGGGAATGATTTCTTATTACCTAGTAGATCCTGACAAAGATTCTTCTTCTTACAAAAAACTTGGAGAAATTTCTGAAGAAAAACTCAAAAATGCAATAAGCTCAGAGGAAAATACCAATAATAATAAAGCTAAGGATGAAGACTCAAAACCAGCTGAAGAAAGTTCAGTTGAGGGAGAAGCTAGCCTTGAAATAGATAAAAATATTTCAACAATTAGAGAATTTGAAAATAAAGACCTAAAGAAACTAATTAAAAAGAAATATAAGGAAATAGAAGACTTTACAACTGGTGGAATGAAAACAGTAGAGCTTGATTATCTATATGATGAAAAAGGAAATGTAAAATCCTACGAAGATGGAAGTGATCTAGAATATGAAACTGAGAAACTTGATGATGTTAAATCAAGGCTTGGTGGAGTGTTAAGTCCATCAAAGGATGGCCATTTTGAAATTCTTGGAGAAGTAAATAATGTATCAAAAGATGCTAAGGCCTACTATGGTAATGACTTTAAACTAATAGAAATCAAGGCAAGTAAATACGACCCACAAACAAAAACTCTAACCTTTGACTTATTTGCAAACACAAATGATGTAGTCGATGGTCTATCCTTTACTGGAGATATGAATATTATCGTAAAAGATAAGGGTCAAACAAAAGCTAAAACTATAATAAGAATGTCAGAAAAGAAGGATGAAGCCGAGGAAGCTTCACCATATGCTTCAAGCTATGGAAATATTATCGAACTAGGTGAAGGTGAACTAACTAAACAAAAACCAAAAGATCCAAGCAAGATGGATACAAACAAGATGTTCTTCGATAATGAAAAGGGTCAATATGTATTAAATGATAATATGATTGTAAGAAAGGGATATGCCCTAAGAGTTACGACATTTAACCCAGGAAAAACTGATATGCTTGATGGTAATGGAGTTTATAGCAAGGAAGTTATAGAAAAAATCCAAAATACTGCCCCTAACATCAAGGCCCTATCACAAAAAACAATCTACTGTGATAGTAGAAATGTTGAAGATGGTAGAAGCACTCAATCAGTTCTCATGTCAGCCTTGGACGGATTTAATATAGTTAGATATCAAGTCTTTAAATTCAAAACTAATGAAAAGGGAGAAGCTATAGATAAAGATGGAAATCTTGTAGATGATCCTTCTAAACTAGTTCTTCTTGGCAAAGATGGCAAGGAATACCTTGGAGATGATAAATCCAACGTAGAAGCCATCAAAGAAGACGGAGCAATGCTATTTATAGATGCAAAACCAGTAGATTTGACTATGGATAGAAACTATTTCAATCCAACAAAGGACAATAAAATCTATGTAAGAAAACCAGAATTCTATTTAAGAGGAAAAATAGGAGATAAGGGTGGTTTCAACTGGGAAATGAGAGTTAACGAGTCAGTTGTAGACAACTACCTAATCTATGGTGATTTACACATAGATAATACAAGAGACTTTAACATTAAGCTTGATGTAAAAGATGGGGACATCATGGACTGGGGAATGAAGGACTACAAGGCAAATGGATTCCCAGACAAGGTCAAAGATATGGATGGCAATGTCTACCTACAAACTGGTTATAGTAATCTTAATGCCAAGGCTGTTGGAGTTCACTATCAATTCCTCTATGATACTGTAAAACCAGAAATCGAACAAAAAGAGGATGGTAACACAGCTATTGAATATGAGAAAGATAAATTTATCAAATTCAATGTTACAGACAAGAGAGATGGCGATAAAGCTGGAGAAATCCAATACAAACAAATCTTTGTAAATGGTAGAGCATACAAGTCCTTAGCTGATATAAAAGATATAAAGGACAATACGCTAACAATCAAGTTTGTAGTAAAAGACTTTGCAAACAATACTAGTGTAAAGGAATTTAGCTTTGATAAAGAAAGTGGCAAATTAACTCCTAAAGCTCCAGAAAAAGTCAAGATTACAATAGATAATAAGGAAAATGAACTTGTGAAGGGAGAGGATTTCCAATTACCAGAATACAAGGGAGAAGTTCCAGAAGGCAAAGGCTTCAAGGGTTGGAAAGTCATAGGCAAAGACGGAAAAGAAGAAATTAAAGCACAAGGTGCCTTCCTATTTGCTATGGAAGATCTAAGTGTTCAACCAGACTTCTACGAGCTTCCTAAAGAAGTTAAAGAAGAAAATAAACAAACCTTTGATGAAACAAAGAAAAAAGATGAGGATTATTCAAAGATTTGGAATATAACTTGCCCAAGTGATACAGAAAAACCTTCAGACAATCCTTGCGAAGAACCATCAGAAGTACCTTCAGAAAATCCACAAATTCCAGAAACAAATATAGCTCATAAGAGTGAAAATCCAAAAGACAATCAAGGATTAGTAGTAGAGGTAAGCTCTAAGACTAAAAAGCTTAAAGGAGATCCTTCAAAAGACGATAACTTAGTTCAAATTCCAAGGGAAGATAAGGATAAAGAAGAAGCAAGGGAAAATAAGAACCAAAGAAGTGATGACAAATCACAAGCAAACAATGAGAAAGCTCCAACAAGTACAAATGTTAAAACAGGAGTAGAGAGCCTATCATCAGTAGTTATGGGACTATTTGCAGCAAGCCTTGCCTTATTCAAGACTAAAAAAAGAAAATAAAAAGACCTAGTATAAGCTAAGCAAATATTAGACCTTATGCCAGAGTTAGCTTTAGGCTTGCTCTGGTATTTTTGTGTGCTCGGCATGAGCATATTCTAACAGGTGTAAGTCCTAAGTGTGCCCGGTAGTGGGAAACATATAGCCAAAGGCAAGGGTTTCCATCGTGAGGTGGAATCTGAAGGAAGCCCTAGGCAAACTCTTGGTCTGACGAACAGAAATCACATAAGGCAGTTACGTAGGATAAGCTTGCAAAACAAAGTAAAGTCCAATAACTACACGGAATACGTAAATGTAAATGTGGCAGATAGATGAGAGGAAAGAATATGCCCTTACCCGAGGAGGTCTCATATGCGACTTAGTAGTAACAACGAACTATGAGAAGTCAGCAAAAGTCATAGTACTAGTTAAAACTAGGAAGGACCGAACTACAGGAGATATAAATTTATGAAAGAAACTAATCATGACAAAGACTGTAGAAAATTAACCAGACAAATCAAAGATAACTCGGAAAGTGAAAATAAATTAGCTATACACAGTCATGATAAGATTAACTCAAAAGAAGAAAATACTAAAAATGAACTAATTGAAAAGATGCTCCATAGAAACAACCTAAACGAAGCCTTTAGAAGAGTAAATTCCAGCAAAGGTTCAGCATGAGTAGATGGAATATCAACAGAAGAACTCCTAAAACATCTAAAAGAAAACAAATATAAAATACTAGGACAAATAAGAGCAAGGAAATACAAACCCAAACCAGTAAAAAGGGTACAAATACCAAAATCAAATGGTAAGAAACGAAATCTAGGAATACCCACAACAACAGATAGGGTGATACAACAAGCAATAGCACAAATACTAAGCCCCATCTATGAAAAGAAATTTTCAGAAAACAGCTATGGATTTAGACCAAAAAGAAGTGCACACGATGCCTTAAAAAGGATAAAAGAAATAGCAGATGAAGGATACACATGGGTAGTAGATTTAGACCTAGAAAAATACTTCGACACAGTAAATCAATCCAAACTCATACAAATCCTATCAGAAGAAATAAAAGATGGAGATGTAATATCCTTAATACACAAATATCTAAAATCAGGAATAATGATAGATGGGATAAAAGTAAAATCATACAAAGGAGTACCACAAGGTGGACCCCTAAGTCCATTACTCGCAAACATCTACCTAAATGAAGCTGACCAAGAACTTGAAAAATGGGGATACAAATTTGTAAGATATGCAGACGACATGCTAATATTCGCAAGAAATAGGAAAGCAGCCGAAAGATACTATAAAAGAGTCAAAAATCTGTTAGAAGGAAAATTAAAACTTAAAGTAAACGAGGAAAAGACCTCAATAAGAAAATTAAGCCAAACAAAATATCTAGGATATGGATTTTACCATAACAATGGAACCCAATTAAAAGCACACAAAGAAAGCCTAAAGAAACTAAAGGCAAAACTAAAAGCGGTAACAAGCAGAAGTAATGCACTAGGCTATAGGCAAAGAAGAATAAAAATCAACCAAATCGTAAGAGGATGGATACAATATTTCAAACTTGCAAATATGAGAAAACATCTTCAAATTTTAGACGAATGGTTAAGAAGAAGAATCAGAATGTGTGCGTGGAAAGGCTGGAAGAAAGTAAAAACCAAATTTAAAAACTTAGTAAAATTAGGTACAGCTAAATATTAAGCTTGGAAATGGGCAAATACGCGCAAATCCTATTGGAGAATAGCAAAAAGCCCAATACTGAGCAGGGCTCTTAATAACAAAAGAATAGCTGAAAGGGGCTATATATCCCTAGTCAGCTATTACAATAAAGTTCAAATTAAACGGTAGAACCGCCGTATACGGAACCGTACGTACGGTGGTGTGAGAGGTCGGTAGATGAATTAATCATTTACCTCCTACTCAATTTATACAATATAATTTACTACAGTAACATCTAATCTCCAATGACTTAAAGCCAGTACAGAAACAGCCATAATGGCTAGACGATTATAGATAACGGGTTTCCCATTTTGGATAGCTCTTTTTTTATTTTCTCCTCTGAGTTCATAGGGAGTATCATTCATATCATCAATAAATCGTTTTAATTTAGCTTCATATTTTTGGGGATTTGCTTTATATAAATCATAATTTCCTCTTTCAAACATTTTAATAAGTCTTTCTCTTAATGATCTAGCGAATCCATTAACTGTTAATATTATATTTTCAAAGAATTGGTAAACATCATTAGCGTGTTCTCTTCTTAGGGCATGAAGATTTATTTTATTATTCATCTCATCTTTTGAGAATACATTATGACCTGTAGGAACTTCTTCGAATATATTTTTAACTATAGGTACATCTTTAGGGAGAATCATTTGAAAAGTTTCTTTTCCGCCTTTTCCTTTTCTTACATGGACATAATATATGCCATATTCTCCCTTAATAAAATCCTCTCTTTTTAGATTTTCAAGTTCATTTCTTCTTATACCAACAGATTTTTGTAAGGTAATTAGCCTTTTAAATTCAGGTGAAGTTTCTTGTAATTTTCCATAAGGATTTTCTGCTTCTTGTCTACCTTTGGTTATGGTATTAGATTTCCTCCTAGGCTTATTAATATCTCTCATATTTACTCCACAAGCCTTGCAAATAGGGGCAAGGTAGGTATGAATAGTACCAGCAGAAAACTTAAAAGGATCTTCCTGTAAATGGTTTGAGTATTTTTGTATTAAATCTTTATCTACTTTTTCTATTTGTTTAATTCCTTGTTCTTTGCACCAGCTTGCAAATTTCTTACAGGCATATTTATATTGCTTTCTGGTTGTATTTCCTTTTAATCCTTCAGATGCTCTCTTAAATAGTTCAAATTGTAAGCTATTTTTATTTCTTGACATTCTGGAATCCTCCTAAATAAATTTGGTTTCTATATTATTGTTAATTAGCCTCCTCCTTTTTTTACGAGCTTAAGATGCTCTAAAAAATCTAAATAATATAGGCTTAAATATTATTGTTATTTCAATTCAGCAGACACCGTCTTGATATAACTTTTAGATTTTGCCATTTGATTAAACAGGTAATTTTCATTCTTTATTTTTCCTCATTTTATCCTTAATATTTCATAAATTATTTATTAAACCATAATATTCCTGCCTAAACTGGTAATTTTCAAAGATGACTCTTTAAAAATTACCATTTAGGTTCTTCTAATAAATACATATCGAAGAACCCTTGAGATCATGAATTTTAATGGCATCAATTCAAGACCTTCGACTATTTTGAAATAATAAAGTTACCGTAGCCGGACCTTATTACTTTGAAAATAGTTGAGCCTAGCAAGTAGGACTACCGTTTTTTATCTGGTGAGATAATTGAGGTATATCTAAGACATACCTTTTGAGATAATAGAGTTATATCATCTCTTTTTTCCTTTACGAATGTCAAATTGTGTTTCCTCCTTTTTAATCTCCATTTCTTCAATCTTCTATTTTTAATATGTAATAAAGTCATTTGGATAAAAAAAAGAGTAGAATATGAATATTAAAAACTAAAAAAACACCTTTCTAAAAAAATTATGGCATATAAAAAGTGAAGAAATTTTTTAAGGAGGTGGTTATCATGGCTGATGAGTTAGATGGGCTTGCTCGTCTACTACAAGAATTTATAGAGAAATATGCAGATCAAATAGATTTTAAAAGTCTAGATATGCCACCAGAAATTTTAGAATCTAATTTAGATTTGGATAAGAAAAATGATGAAAATAATAATGAGGACTTAAAGCCAACAAATTAGTTTATTTGTTGGTTTTTAAATTGGAATATAGTAAAATATAGTGTATAAAAGAACTTGCTATTTTTTCCAAACTTATTTAAAGGAGGTGTTTCCATGAAAAAGAAAAGAGCCTATGTTTATACTAGAGTGTCTACTTCTATGCAAATTGATGGCTATTCCCTAGATGCTCAGGAAGAAAGAATAAAACAATATGCTAAAGCTTATGATATAGAGATAGTAGATGTTTATAAAGATGCTGGAAAATCAGGGACATCAATAATTGGCAGAAACAATTTTATAACTATGTTAGATGATATCAAAGAAGAAAAAGACAACGTTGATTGTGTATTAGTATTCAAATTATCTAGATTTGGTAGAAATGCAGCTGATACATTAAATTCTTTGCAAGTAATGGAAGAGCATGGGGTATATTTGGTATCAGTTGATGATGGCCTTGATAGTTCAAAAGATGCAGGAAAATTAGTCATAACTATACTATCGGCAGTAGCTGAGATGGAAAGAGAGAACATCATCGCTCAAACCATGGAAGGCAGAAAACAAAAAGCAAGAGAAGGAAAATGGAATGGTGGTTTTGCTCCAATTGGGTATAAGCTTCAAGATGGAGAATTGATAATTAATGAAGACGAAGCTAAAGCAATAAAAATGATTTTTGATTTATACACTAATTCAGATATGGGAGCAAATGGAGTTGCAAAATATTTAGCATCATTAGACATAAGAAAACCTATCAGACAAAATGGAAAATCACTATATTTTTCTGCTTCATTAATTCGCCAAATTTTAGATAATCCTGTATATAATGGGAAAATTGCCTATGGTAGAAGAAAGACAAAAAAGGATAAAATTACAGGGAAAATTTCGCAAGAAAAAGCTGATAATTATATTATAAGTAAAGGAATACATGAAGCTATTATTGACGATGAACTTTGGGAATTAACGCAGAAAAAGAGAAAGTCACAAGCTAAGAAATATGAAAAGATAAATAGAGGAAATGATGAGAAAACTTATCTATTGTCAAGCCTTATAAAATGCCCAGTTTGTGGTGCAGGTTTATATGGAAATAAAAGTCGTAAACGCAAGAATAATGGAGAACACTACAAGGATTATTACTATTACTCATGTAAGCATCGACAATTGATGAATGGATATAAGTGTAACTTCAGTAAACAAATTAAGGCGGATGCAATCGATAGTGAAGTTGCAACAATAATAACAAAAATAATTAGTAATCCAAGTTTCGCAAAAAAATTAGAAGAAAAAATTAATATACAAATAGATACTGATGAAATTGATAAAATCATTGACAAGCACATGGCTAAAGAAAGACAATTATTGGAAACAAAAGCATCTTTGATAAATCAAATTGATTCTTTAGATTTTGAAGATAAACATTATGAAAGAAAATTTGAAGATTTAAATCTAAGGTTAGATGCAATCTATGATCAATTAGATTATGTAGAATTACAGATTTCAGACAGCAGAAAAAGAAAAGAAGCTATCTTAGAAGAAAAGATAACTTCTGATAATATTTATAAGATTTTGATTAATTTTCATAAGCTATATTCAGTGCTTTCAGACGTCGACAAGAAGAGATTATTCAATCAATTGATAGAAAAAATAGAAATATATGGAGAAAAGACTGAATCGGGTAGATGGGTTAAATCGCTTACTTTCAAGCTTCCATTGATAGATGAGGATATCAATTTAAGTTTGGACAATGATAGTTCCGTTAGGACTATAGCGTTGATGCAAAAGATGTAAACTTAGAAATCCTGCATTTTAAGCAGTTTTATAAACATTTTGTCTTTGATAAAGATGAAGAAGGATACGTCAAAAAGACTCAAAAAAACTACATGGACGTGAGAGTAGTTTTTGGGCTGGTATGAGGAAACACAAAAATATAATTAACTCGTTTTGTACTTTCTACAAGAGTAGCTTAAAAGGCTGCTCTTTTTTTGCTTTTTACCAAATTTATATATACCTATACAAATATCTATAAACTCATATAAGATAAAGGTGTATAAATATAAAAATTAGTTTAATCACAATAATCGCATTTTAAATTATGATCCTTGCAAGCTAAATTACGAACCTCACTAGGAAGTTTTCCCTTATATCTTTTGTAATAAATGGAAAATTTGCTATGTGATGTGTATCCAACAGACTCTGCTATTTCCTTTATAGGTAGTTCGGTATTTAAGAGAAGAGTTTCAGCTACATTCATTCTTTTTCTTTGGGTGTATTCTGTAATGCTTTGACCATATTTTTCTTTGAACAAATTTTTTAATTTTGTTCCGCTCATTTTAGATATTTTTTCAAGGGTTTCTTGATTTACAATCATGGCGAAATGATCATCCAAGAATCTTGCTACATCTTCAAGTGCTTTATCATCATCTGTTTCAATTTTATATTTCTTTCTATTTAAGTAGGTATCTATTACAATACTTACCCATTCATTTGCTTTGGCTTTAAAGAAAAAATCAGCGGCAGGAGGGTCCATCTTACAATTTAATATTTCCAATGCAACTTTTTCTAAGGATTTTGTAAGAATTATTTGATTCGGTTGAAGTAAAGCTGAATAAAATGATTCTGGATTAATGTTAATAGATGCTAAATGTTTTTCTATCAGCTCTTTTTTAAAACCAATGGAAACAGCAAGATAACAACAATTCTCGTGTAATAAAAAAACAAAATCGTCTTTTATATTGTCAAAGTCAAAAGTACATAAAGAGTTTGCAGTAAGTGTTTGATAAGGATTAAACTTTTCTCCATTTGCACTGACAATGTAACTTGAATAAATTGAAACATAATCCGACATACTATATGTGCTATTTTGAATTATTTCTTCTCTGATATAAAAATCATGGATATCAATAATAAATCCATCTCCTTCATAAAACCAATAAAGCCCTTCTGCATAAGTTGAATCCTCTTTATTCCAACAAAAAGTGTGCCCTGCACTTGAATACTTCTTATTGTTTTTACATTCATCTACTTTCATATAATCTTTTACAAAATCACAGTATGTCATAATGCACCTATCCCTTTTAGACAATATTCCAATTAGCTTTATTAATTCAAAACTATTGTATTAGTAATTATAACTGATGTATAATAAAAAAGCAATGATAGTTATTATCAACTAAGCAAATTTATATCTAAAAGGAATATCAAAGAAAGGAGATATGCTTATGAAGATTTACAAAAAACTATTTGCTTATGTACAGGATAAAAAATATCTTGGCTTTTTAGCTATAGTTTTTTCTGCTATATCTGCTGTACTTACAGTATATGGATTTTATTTAATCTACAAGTTTCTAGATAATTTAATAATTAATTCAGATTTATCCGGTGCAGAGAGTATAGCATTAAAATCAGTTATTACACTAACGAGTGGAGCGATATTTTATTTTGTTTCAGGAATTTTTTCACACATATTGGGATTTAGGCTGGAAACAAATTTAAGAAAAAGAGGGATTGATGGCTTAGAGAAAGCAAGTTTCAGGTTCTTTGACTTAAACCCTTCTGGTCAAATTAGAAAGATCATAGACGATAATGCTGCGCAAACTCATCAGGTTGTAGCTCACATGATTCCCGATAGCTCTCAGGCAATAGTTACACCTATACTTGTCCTTGTACTAGGCTTTATAGTAAGTATAAGAGTTGGCATAACCTTGCTTGCTCTTACAATAATTGGCGGCTTAATTTTAGGGGCAATGATGGGCGAGCAAAAATTTATGAAGATATACCAAGAAGCGCTATCTAAATTAAGTGCAGAGACTGTTGAATACGTTAGAGGAATGCAAGTTGTAAAAATATTTAGAGCAAATGTCGAATCATTTAAAAGCTTTTACAAGGCGATAAAAGATTACTCAAAGTATGCTTATGATTATTCATTATCTTGTAAAAAACCTTATGTTTTGTATCAATGGCTATTTTTTGGATTGATTGCGATTTTAATTATTCCTATAGTTTATTTTATTGCTAGCTTGGGTAGCGCAAAGGTGATTTTACTTGAGCTTATTATGATTTTATTTTTATCGGGAGTTCTCTTTGTTTCATTCATGAGAACGATGTGGTACTCCATGTACATTTCTCAAGGCAATTATGCAGTAGATACTTTAGAGGCACTTTACGAAGATATGCAAAAAGACAAATTGATGCATGGCAATGTCAATAATTTTAAAAACTATAATATAGAATTTGACAATGTAAGCTTTGCTTATAATGACAAAGCTGTTATTGAAAATTTATCCTTTAAATTAGAAGAAGGAAAGTCCTATGCACTTGTCGGTTCATCTGGATCAGGTAAATCAACTGTAGCAAAACTTATATCAGGTTTTTACAATGTTAATGAAGGAAAAATAAAGATAGGTGGTATACCAATAAGTGAATATTCTGACGAAGCTTTAATCAAAGCTATTTCCTTTGTTTTTCAAGATTCAAAATTATTCAAGAAGAGCATTTATGACAATGTTTTTTTAGCAAATAAAGATGCGACAAAAGATGACGTTATGAGAGCCTTAAAATTAGCGGGATGCGATTTGATACTAGACAAATTCCCAGAAAGAGAAAATACAGTCATAGGTTCAAAAGGAGTTTATTTATCCGGAGGAGAAAAACAAAGAATTGCAATTGCTAGAGCAATTTTAAAGGATTCCAAAATTATTATTATGGACGAAGCATCAGCATCAATTGACCCAGATAACGAGTTTGAACTACAAAAAGCTTTCAAAAATCTTATGAAGGATAAAACAGTTATCATGATTGCACATAGGTTATCAACAATTAAAGACCTTGATGAAATACTTGTAATGAATAGTGGGAAAATTATAGAAAGAGGCTCTGACAAAAAATTAATGTCAAGAGATACAAGCTATAAGAGACTGCAAGAGATGTTTAACAGTGCGAATGAATGGAGGGTTTCAAATGAAGGAGTTTTATAAAAAAAGATTTGCTCTTACAGAGAAGGGAGCGAGAAATTTATCTAAAGCGACAATGGCCTCATTTTTCGTCTACTGTATAAACATGCTTCCTGCAATATTGCTAATGATTTTTGCTCAGGAAGTTTTAGAAAATATCAATAAAAGCAATGGCTTTTATCTAGTATTCTCAGTATTGACCTTGATAGCAATGTATATTTTGCTTTCTATCGAATACGATAAATTATATAGCACAACCTATCAAGAAAGTGCAGATTTAAGAATAAGAACAGCGGAGAATTTATCAAAACTGCCTCTATCATACTTTTCTAAACATGACATTTCCGACCTTTCACAAACAATCATGTCTGATATTGAAGGCATAGAACATGCAATGAGCCATTCAATACCAAAAGTGGGCGGTATGGCACTATTCTTCCCACTAATATCCATTATGATGCTAGTGAGCAATGTCAAGATGGGCTTAGCTGTAATTATTCCATCACTTTTAAGCTTTATATTTATACCACTATCTAAAAAACATTCAGTTAAGGGAGAGAAAGAATATTATAGGGTTTTAAGAGAAAATTCTGAAAGCTTTCAAGAAAATATCGAGATGCAAATGGAGATCAAAGCCTATGGCTTATCAGAGGAAATGAAAGAAAACCTATATGAAAAAATGGATAAAGGTGAAAAAGTGCACTTAAAAGCAGAAATTACAAACATCTTAATTATGTCTATATCTTCAATATTTAGTTTTATTTCCCTTGCTGTCGTAATATTTGTTGGCGTCAATCTAATTATTAGTAAAGAGATAAGCCCTCTCTACCTTGTAGGCTATTTACTAGCGGCTATGAAGATAAAAGACTCTTTAGATGCATCTAAAGAAGGCATGATGGAGATATTTTATTTAACACCAAAGATTGAAAGACTAAAAGAAATTCAAAATCAAGAATTACAAGAGGGCGAAGACTATGAACTAAAAAAATTTGATATTGATCTAAAAGACGTTGAATTTGCATACAATAAAGACGCAAAAGTTTTAAATGGTGTAAGTTTTATAGCTAAGCAGGGAGAAGTTACTGCTTTGGTAGGCGCAAGCGGCTGCGGTAAAACAACCATCTTGAAACTTATATCAAGACTTTATGATTATGACGAGGGAGAAATCCTAATCGACGGCAAGGATATAAAAGAAATATCAACAGAATCCCTTTTTGACAAGGTATCAATAGTTTTCCAAGATGTCGTTCTATTTAATCAAAGCGTTATGGAAAATATTAGAATTGGTAAGCAAGATGCAAGTGACGAAGAAGTTAAAATAGCAGCAAAACTTGCAAACTGCACAGATTTTATAGAAAAGATGGATAATGGTTTCGATACAATTATTGGTGAGAATGGTGCTGAGCTATCAGGCGGGGAAAGACAGAGGTTATCAATAGCCAGAGCCTTCTTAAAAGATGCACCGATATTGATTTTAGATGAGATAGCAGCAAGCCTTGATGTTGACAACGAGAAAAAAATTCAAGATTCTTTAAATAATTTAATTAAAGATAAAACTGTTGTTATCATTTCACATAGAATGAAATCCATAGAAAATGCAGATAATATAGTGGTTCTTGAAAACGGAAGAGTAGAAAGCGAAGGCAAACATGAAGAGCTTTTACAAAAATCAAAAGTTTACAAGAATTTAATAGAAAAAACAAAAATGGCAGAAGAATTTATTTATTAGGAGGTTTAAATTGGATGATAAAAAATTAAAAGTCAAAGATTTAGTAAGCATCGGTGTTTTTGGCGTAATTTATTTCGCCTTGATGTTTGGAATTGGCATGATGGGCATGATTCCGATATTGTTTTTAATATACCCAACAGTTTTGGGCATAATTGCAGGGACTGTAGTTATGTTATTTATGACTAAGGTTCAAAAACCATGGGCGTTATTTATATTCGGTATGATATCACCGCTTATTATGTTTGCTGCTGGACATACTTATGTAGTTGTAGTTTTATCGCTTATAGTAATGATAATATCAGAATTAATTAGAAAGATTGGCAATTACAATTCTTTTAAATACAATATGCTTTCTTACGCTGTATTTTGCATATGGATTTGCAGCTCTATGATGCAAATGCTTTTAGCAAAAGAAGTATATATAGAACATTGCAAAATGATGGGAGACGACTATGTAGTAGCACTAGAAAAACTAATAACATATCCTCACATGGCTTTAGTAGCCTTAGGTGCTTTTATAGGAGGAATTATTGGGGCATATATAGGAAAGGCTCTATTGAAGAAACACTTTGAAAAAGCAGGCATTGTATAATGCCTACCTTTTCTTCAAATGCTCCCTTTAATCCAAATCCGATCAGCAAAATATTAGCCGTATTCCTTACAGGGTTAACAGTAATGCATGGCATAAATATCCGCTTTGAACTAGCTATTATCTGTATATTTTTAATTTTGTTTTATTTGAATGAATATAAAAAAACACTTTTCAAATGGATAGTTTTATGTGGAATACTTTACTCCTTGCCTAATTTTATGATTCTGTCTACACTAAACCCAATACTCAAGATGTTTTTAAGTATACCTATTGTGATTAGGATGTTTATTTTGCCATTTATGGCAGCAAGCCTCATGATAAAGACATCTGATGTAGGTGCAATAATTTCGTCAATGGATAAGCTTAAAATTCCAAAAAATCTTTCCATACCTATTGCAGTTATGTTTAGATTTTTCCCATCTTTTAAAGAGGAGAAGAAAAACATCAAAATGGCTATGAGAGTAAGGGGGATAAATTTTAAAAACCCAATTAGATATATTGAATATGTTTCAGTGCCACTACTAATTATATCTTCTAACATAGCAGATGACATTGCAAAAGCAGCAGAAACAAAGGCAATAGAAAATCCAATTGCCAAGACCAGATATATCAGTGTAAAGATACAGCTAATTGATTTTGTTTACGTTATAGCAGTTGCTGGACTTATTGTGGGAGGCTTAATATGGTAGAAATAAAAAATTTAAGTCTTGATTATGGAAAAGAACATATATTGGACGATATATCACTATCCATAGCCGAGGGAGAGTGCGTGCTATTTACAGGAAAAAGCGGAAGCGGCAAGTCATCTCTAATAAATTCTATCAACGGACTAGCTGTAAGGTATGATAACGCAAAAACAAAGGGCGAAATAATTATTGATGGCAAGAATATAAAAGATTTGGAGCTTTATCAAATCTCAATGCTTGTCTCAACTGTTTTTCAAAATCCTAAGACATATTTCTTTAATGTTAATACGACATTAGAATTATTATTTTATTTGGAAAATATTGGTCTTGCAAGAGAAGAGATGGACAGGCGTTTGAAGAATATGCTTGAGATATTCCCGATAAAAAATCTTTTGAACAGAAATATATTTAATCTATCCGGCGGTGAGAAACAAATACTTTGCATTGCCGCTTCTTATATAGCGGGCACAAAGATCATTGTTATGGATGAGCCATCATCAAATTTGGATATTAAAAGTATAAGCGTTTTGACAAAGATGCTTAAGATTATAAAAGAAAAGGAAATAAGCATAATTGTAGCTGAGCATAGAATCTATTATTTAATGGATATAGTTGACCGTGTATTTTTAATAGATAAGGGTAAACTTAAAAAAACTTATACTAGAAGTGAATTTTTAAAGTTTGATAAAAATGAATTGAACGCTTTAAGTTTAAGAGATAAAGAATTAAGTAAATTAGAAGTTCCTTATTTAAAAGATGGTGGAGAATATCAGATAAAAAATCTTAGGTACAAATTTACTGATGATGAATGTTTAAGATTAAAAGACATTTTGTTTAAGCTTGGGAAAATTTATGGTATAATAGGATCCAACGGACGAGGAAAATCAACGCTTTTAAGATGTTTAATAGGTCTTGAGAAAAAATCAAAAGAAGAAATTTATTTTAAGGGAGAGAAGCTATCTAAAAAAGAAAGACTCAAAAACTCTTCACTTGTTATGCAAGATGTAAATCATCAATTATTCACAGATGAAGTATTCAAAGAGCTCGGTCTAGGAGTAAAGAATCTTGATGAAGAAAAGGCAAAAACTATTTTAAAAGATTTAGGCCTGGACGAATTTATTGAAAGACATCCAATGAGCTTATCAGGAGGACAAAAGCAAAGACTTGCAATAGCGTCCATAATGTGTAAAAACTCTACTTTTGTTTACTATGATGAGCCAACTAGCGGCATGGATTATTCCAATATGATAAAAATATCTGAACTGATTAAAAAATATAGAAATAAAGATAAAATAATTTTTATTGTTTCCCATGACATAGAATTTTTAAATGAAGTGGCAGATGAGATTTTTGAATTGTAAAAATAGAGTGTGAGAGCAATCTATAAAACTGGATGGTTGCTTAAAAATAAAAAAGACATTTAGAAACATTGGTATTCCTGAAAGATTTATCTTAAGGATTTTTCGTATGGTATTTATACATTTCATGATGCTTATTACAATATTTATATTTTCCGCTTCTTGAGATAAAATCTTTATTCCCGTTTCAATTTCTTTAAGTTATATGATTGAATTAATTCTTTATTCACTTAACGTAATTGTTGAAATATTTATGGTTTTGAATTTGTATTTTTAACAGGGCTAATAATTTTAATGACTTAGCTCTGAGAGAGAAAAACCAAGTCAAATAAGAAAGACCATAGCAAATGATAAAAAATTATGTTCCCAAGCAAAAGACAACGCATGTAGAATCAGTTGCCCATTTAATAAAAAACAGTAAATAGTAAAATTACCCGACATACGTTTAAAGTGTTTTAAGTCGGGTTTTTTATTGTCATTTTATCTAAAAATTCATATAATAAATAGAGCGAAGATAAATCAAAATTTTTAATAATATAAAATGAAAATAAAAAACTAGGGGAGATAATATGACTATAAGTAAAGAAGATATGAAAAAATTATTAAAATCTCAACAAGGAGAATTAGATGTAGTTTTGATGTACCAAGCCCTTGCTGATGTAGTTAAGGATAAAAATGATGCAGATACTTTTAGAAAGCTTGCAGCAGAGGAGGGTCATCATGCTGCGGTTTTTCATAAACTTACAAGGAAAAATTTAAAACCAAAGAAAGCCTTGGCTTTCTTTATGCCTATACTTTATAAGCTAATCGGTAAAAAAAGATTGTATCCAAAAATTGTAAAGGGGGAGTATAAAGCTTCTGAAAATTATGCTCCAGTAGCAAAAAAGTTTCCAGAAATCGAAAGCGTTAGGGAGGATGAAAAAAGGCACGGCGATATGGTCGCAAGCTTATTATAAAAAAACTAATGCTTTAAATATTTTGCTTAAGTTAATATTTGAGTATTATATGAAATACCCACGATCAGTAAAGCAAAGATTAAATTAAAATATATAAAGATGTAAAAATAAGTTTTACAATTAGGAATCAGTATGAACAAAACATTGCTTAGCACAACTATAAAAACAGCCGTAGCAGCTACCTTGTCCTTGCTTGTAGCTAAAGCATTGGGGCTTGAATTTTCATCTTCAGCAGGAATTATCACCATACTTGATATATTTGAAACTAGAAAAGCTACACTAAAGGGAGGATTTAAAAGAACAATATCTGCTATTATAGCTCTTGTTTTAGGAGTTTTGGTATTTGAAATTTTTGCCTATAAAACTTGGGCTTTTGGCATATACTTACTATTATTTGTTCCTATTTCATTCTTATTAAAAATTGAACTAGGTCTTGGGCCATCAAGCGTGGTAGTTACACATTTACTAAGCTATGGACAAATTAATTCTTCAATTATTATTAATGAATTAAGTCTTATCTTAATAGGTACAGGATTTGCTATGTTAACCAACTTATATGCACCAGAAAGTCAGGATAAGTTGATAGATTGGGTTGAGGAGATTGATAGTGATATAAAGGATATCTTAAAATTTTTTGGCCATACTCTTGTGAAACATCTTGATGTAGAAGTTTATGAGGGCAAGATTAAAAAACTTGAAAATGATATAGCTAAGGCTCTTGATCTTGCTATTATTGAAAAAGATAACCGTATAGAAAACAGTAAGAATTTGCTTATAGGGCTTAACTATAGAGAAAGAGAGATGGAGCTTTTAAAGGAGATGTATCATGATTTAAAAGAAATTCCTGTGGAATTTGCAGATGAAAAATTGATATCTGATATAATGATTGATACTGCAAATAACCTTACAGAAAATGGAGATATGGTTATGGTCAAAAAAAGAATTGAATTTTTAAAAGAGCATTTTAATATGATGAATTTACCAGAGACTCACGAAGACTTTATTATACAATCATCTGTTTTTCAAGTTTTTAGAAGTTTGAATCAATTTATAGATATAAGTAAGAATATAAATGACATGGCTTAAAATTTAAATATTATGTTTTTATCCTATGTATTATTAAATTTTTCAATAAATACTTATAAAGTGGTTTAAACTTGCAAATATAAATTATTTGCGCTAAGTAAATTTTTAGATAAAAACCATAGATTTTCACTTTCGATTAGTCATATAGTCTATAGCTATTTCTTGCAAACCGGAATCTCTAGCTCATTATATAAAGAAATTTGAGAAGGCTATTCCATAGGAAAATTTAAATGATTCTATTTAATTTCTCATGTAATTCATGTTGAGTGTGTGGCATTATTGAGAAGATAATAAAAATTGGAGGAAAAATGTTAAGTAACAAAGGATTTGATTTATGGGCGGATGATTACGATAAAAGCGTAGATATTTCTGATGATGAAAATTCCTATCCATTTGCAGGATATAAAATAATACTAAATGAAATATACAACCGCATATTAGACGCGTCCCATAAAAATGTTTTAGACATTGGTTTTGGTACAGGAACTTTAGTATCAAATTTATATGAGCATGGATATAAAATTTCTGGACAGGACTTTTCTGAAAGAATGCTTGAGTTAGCACAAGAGAAAATGCCCGATGCCAAGCTTTTTATTGGAGATATTTCTAATGGACTTGTAGAACCACTACTAGAACATAAATACGATGCAATAATTGCAACATATTCACTTCATCATTTAACCGATGATGAAAAAGTGATATTTTTAAAAGATTTACTTAATCAATTAAATGAAGGAGGAGCTATTTACATTGGAGATGTAGCCTTTGAAACTCATACAGAACTTGATAATTGTAGAAAAGAAGCAGGAGAAACATGGGACGAAGATGAATTCTACTTTGTGGCAGATGATATGAAGAAGTATTTTCCGAAAATGAAATTTGAAAAAATTTCAGATTGCGCAGGATTATTTACATTGAAAAAATAAAAGTTAATAGAATTTTTGAATTAGCACTTACTATGGTAGGTGCTTTTTATTTGCTTATCAATGATATAACATACGTTAAATATATGGATGAAATCAATGTTTTTTATATAGGTTTTCAAAAAATATAAATTAAGTAAGCTCCATTTCTATAGGAATGGAAAAACATTTATACAAAAAAATGTATCAACCTTTACCCTTTTATCAGGATTTAGGTTGATACACAAAATTATTTAAATACCCATTTATAGTCTTATTATAATTTTAAATTATATAATTTTTATATAATCCTATCTCTTTTTTAAAGACCCCATTATGGATCTTGCTATTTCTCTGCCTATTGTTCTTGTCACTGTACCAAGTATTGAGTCAATACTTTTATCCACATAGGATTTTTTTTGCCTGTGTTGTTTTGAACTTTCTTTTTTTTGAGCAGTTTTTTCTTTTTCCAAGGATTCTTTTTCTTTTTTAATCTGTTCTTCTTTTTCGCTTTGGATTGCTTTTTTTTCTAATATTTCGTAGGCGCTTTGTCTGTCTATTAAGTCCTTATATATTTTGTAGTATGGTGAGTTTTCTTTAATATATTTTAAATCTTCTTCACTTAATGTCTTAAAAGATGAGTGTGGTGGCACAATTAGCGTTTTTTCTACAGGAGAAGGACTTCCGTCATCTAAAAGGGTAGACACTAGTGCCTCGCCTATCTTTAAGTTCATTACTTCGTCTTTTACTTCAAATTTTGGATTTGGTCTGAAAGTCATTGCCATTTCCTTTACCGCTTGCATTTCTCTTGGTGAAAAAGCTCTCATTTGATGGAGTATACGGTTACCCAATTGGTTTAAAATTTCTGATGGTATGTCTATTGGGTTTTGGGTGATAAAAAATATTCCAACGCCTTTTGATCGTATGAGTCTTACGATTTGAGTAATTTTTTCAACCATGTGCTTTGGTGCATTTGAAAATAATAGGTGTGCTTCGTCAAAAAAGAAAACGCACTTAGGCTTTTCAGGATTTCCTACTTCAGGTAAATTTTCAAAGAGCTCTGAAAGTAGCCAGAGCAAAAACATGCTGTAAAGACCTGGACTATTTATTAATTTTTTTGCCATTATGACATTTACTATTCCCATTCCTGTTGAATCTACTTGGAGGAAGTCTTCGATTTTAACTGAAGGCTCTTGGAAAAAATTTTCTCCTCCCATTTCTTCCACCATTAAAATTTTTCTTTGAATTGTTGTAAGGGATTGAGGGGCAATATTACCGTATTTTTTTGAAAGCTCTTGGCGATTTTCAGATAAGTAGTTTAAAAGTGCTCTTAAATCTTTTAAGTCAAGTAAAAGGAGTCCGTTTTCATCAGCAACTTTAAAGGCGATATTTAATATACCTTCTTGTGTGTCATTAAGCTCCAAGACTCTTGCAAGCATTAAAGGGCCCATTTGAGAAATTGTAATTCGAAGTGGTACTCCTTCTTCGCCATATACATCCCAAAGGTTTAGGGGATAGTTTTGAGTTTCAAATCTTTCTATGCCTATATAATCGATTCTTTCTTTTATTTTGTCATTTATTTCTCCAGGAAGTGACATGTTAATAAGGTCCCCTTTTACGTCGGTTAAAATTGTGGGAACCCCTATTGATGAAAAATATTCACACATGACTTTTAAAGTGACTGTTTTTCCGGTGCCAGTAGCTCCTGCAATCATGCCGTGTTGATTTCCTTTATTTGCAAGTAGATAGACCTTATCATCTGCTTTTCCAAGTAACATTTTTTCCATAGTAACCTCCTTATGTAAATAATTATATATTATGATTAGATATTTTACTAACTTATTTCCAAGTATTTTTTGTAAGATAATGATTAAAGAAATTCTAGTACAAGTTATTAGGGTGATTTTAATAAATATAAATGAATACAAATATCTATTTGTGAAATACGTACAAGAGAGTAAAAGAAAAAGTTAATAAATAGCTTAAAGGAATTAAAATAAAAATATTTAATACGTGATAGTAAATATATTTATTAAGATATTTTGTAAGTATATAGATAAAGTAAAAATTTTTTTACAAACTAGTTTTTAGATTTAATCTGAATATAGTAAATATATAGAAAAAATCAGAAATTTTATTGTATAAATTAATGAAAATTAAAAGGGGTTAGAAATGTATCGACTTTATCAAAAAAATGAACTTAATTTTGCAATCTTTTGGATTGTCATTTACTGTTTGATTACTAGTTCAATTAGAGGAAATTTTGGGGATGAAAGTTTCTTTATGCTAATTGGACTAATCTTTATTGCTTTTTCTATTACTTTTTTTATAAATAATCATAAGCTTAAAGAAAAATATGGTCTTGATAAGTATCCAGAAAATTCCAAGAGATATTTGTACTTTATTCCAGTATGGATTCTTGTAACTGGCAATTTATGGGGTGGGCTTAATCTTGCTTATTCTGGGATTTCCCAAGTATGGTCTACTATTTCCATGCTTTTAATTGGATACATAGAAGAGATAATTTTTCGTGGTTTTTTATTTAAGTCTATTTTAGAAAAAGATGGGGCAAAAAAGTCTATCATAATTGTAGCTATAACTTTTGGCATTGGTCATATTGTTAATTTATTTGCTGGCCAAGCGAGTCTAGAAACGCTAGCTCAAGTATTTTTTGCAATAGCTTGGGGTTTTATAATGGTAGTTATTTTTTATAAAAGTAAGAGTTTGATTCCATGCATTATTGCACATGGATTGATAGATGCTTTTTCAAAATTTGGCGTAGAAGATTCATTTTCTCAGTGGATTTGTATAGGTGCGACAATTATAATTGCATTTTTTTATTGCAAATATTTGTTAAAACTTGAGGATATATAAAATTTGATTTGGTTGAATTTACTTTTAATAATGTTTTAAATAATATTTAGCATTAAAATGCGTTAGGAGGAACAATGTATAATAGATTAGAAATACGAAGTAGTAGATTAAAAAATATAATTTTGAGTTTATTGGGTATCCTTATGACTTCAATGTCAGTATTTATTCTATTACTTGGACTCTATGGAGGCAGTCTTTTATATAATATATTTACAATTTTTATTGGGCTTTTTGGAACATTAT
>OLJD01000122.1_pt1 | contig 25821 bp, 40 predicted proteins | sample 1601441 | NCBI WGS metagenome assembly OLJD01 (sample SAMN04436853, study PRJEB24849) | human gut metagenome | biome: human gut; feature: NICU; material: stool | host: Homo sapiens | place: USA: Saint Louis, MO | collected 2011-10-01 | reverse complement strand
ATTTTTTTATTTATAAAAATATAACCAGCATATATAAAAAAATCATCTGGTGCATTCTTATGTAAAGACCCTGAATCGTCTATAAATAAATATATTTCTTGCATGTTCACCTTTCTATAATTATTTTGTTATATATATTATAATACTAAAAATCAAATAAACAAAAAGACCACCAGCCAAAAGCCAGTGGTCATGTAGAAAATTTCGTAAACACAATATATGTTTAACTATCATTTACATTGTACTATTTTCGTTTATCAACTTCATCTTCTATCCCGTTTGAGATATATTCATCTAAATCGCCTAATGCTTCATTTAATAAATTTTTTCCCTCATCTCCTAATACCTTCAAAACTGATTCAAACACTTCATCCCTTATTTCTTTACCAAATGAAGGTGTAAAAGTGCCATCATCTTTTGCATTATCAACTATTACTTGTTTTGCTGCTCCCACGGCTTTTCCTATAATCTTATTTAACCTGTCTAGGGTATAATTTACCCTTTCATTTTTTATTTCTTTTGTATATTCTTTACTATAATTTAAAAAAGTAATTATGCTATATACAATAGCAACAGCTAACATTCCAATTATAAACATTTTTAAATTATTATCCATATTATCTCCTTTTTATCCACTAAAAAAGCGACTACAAATGTAATCGCTTAAAACTTATATACTTAATTTATAAACTGCTAATTGATTTAATGATATACCTTCATCTTCTGCTTCTTCTGATAATTTTTTATGAAGAGATTTAGGTATTCTTACATTAAATTTTCCAGAATAATTTTTATCAACTGGTTCTGGTATTTTGTCCCCATCTTCAATCATTAGTTCTAAATTTGTTTCTAATATTTCCATCACAAGATCATAACATTCATCTAAAGTATCTCCATGACCTCTTACCTCTGGTATTTCTTGAATACAGCCTAGATAATAACTTCCACTCTCATCATTCACCTTTTTAACTTTAAAATTCCATGGTAAAGATAAATAATATTTTAAATCTTTCATTTTTTTAAAAGTATTTGACTTCCAAAGGGGAAATTATTCCCCTTCTTCAATTATTTTAAGTATATCATCAACTTGATATTTTTTAACTGGGTTATTTGTTAAAACCAAGTTAAAAACTTTTCCGTCAGATTTCCTTTTGAAAATTTGATGACTACCTGCATTGTTCTTCCTTTTATCAAAATTTAACCAGCCTAGCATTTTTTCAATTTCATCCGGACTAATATTTCTAGGACTTGCTTTCATTTTCTTGATAAGCTTATCTTTTTTAGTCAAATACTTTTCACCTCCCTTGTAATATTATAGTACTATATATGATACTATAAGTCAAGTTAAAACTTTATCCAAGGTGTAGTATTCCCGCTTAATCTCCTACAAGCAACATATCTTCTTTGTCCAGAATTTGCACCAATATAAGAAATCCAACGATAACCATCACCTTCGTAAACACTATCATAATGGATTGGTTTATTTTTTTGATATTGTGCAACAATAGGAGCATTAGTATTAGGAGCTGACCTAACGTTACATACGTCTAGAGTTATACCCGTCCAGTTTTCATACTTGATAAATTTCGGACTTGCATTTGAACTTGTACTTGCTTTCTTTATTTCTGGATATACTTGTTTTCCGCTACTATCATAAACCTTAAATCCGTTCTTTTTCGCCAAATCTATTGCACTATTAAGATTTTTAAAAGCTCCCTTTTGACTTTTACTATCTCCCCAAGATTTTCTTACTCTATAAAGATTAGATGATGTACTTGTAGATTTACCACCTCTTAATCTCTTATTAACCTCGTTAGCAATATAGGTAAATTTACTACCAAGATAAGGACCAGGACAAGATGTTTGAGCATACCATCTATGCATTTGTAAAACCCCGTCTTTGCCTCCAGTATAAGTGCAGTTTTTTATTCCGTTTCTCCTACATATATCTGTAACTAAATCTATTAGAGTATTTAAAACTCTATCACTTACAAGCCAATTTCCACCGTATTGGGAATTTGATACCTCTATTGTTACAGCACGGTTATCACACCAAGCAGAAGATGTCGTCCATGCTCTATTTGCTTCATCCACTACTAAAACTATCCTGTTATCATTTCCTATCCCATAGTTACAAGAAGCTTGCCTAGATGTAGATTTAAATACACTACCAATGCCTGCAGCTGTCAAAACTCCAGCTGTATGATGGATTGCTATTTTTGTGATAGGATGTGTTCTTGTCCCGCTATGGTTCGGACTATAATCTGGAAAACTAACTAAACTACTATTACTCATAATTCCTCCTTGTGCAGTTCCTTGTGAAATTCAACTGTTGGAATTTCAACATTATTTCCGTTTCGTGTTATCTAATGTGTTTATATGTGTACTTAAAAAGGACTAGCATAATACTAGTCCCCTATCTTTTTAAATTTCTTACTTCTTCCTTTATTTCTTCCGCCATTTCCTTTGTTGCCAATTCCTTTGTTGAAGATTGCAATAAGTCAATCTTATCATCAATTTTATCCACCCTAGAATTTAAATCATCGAAACTTTGTTTGCTATCGCAAGAATGCTTATTTAAGCTCGTTTCGTACAAATCCAGCCCTGATGTATTTTTAGCAATTATTTCTGTTAGCTTGTCATTAATTTCATTACTTCTTTCAAATTGCTTATCTTGATTTTTTTGCCAAACTCTTCTGTCTGAAATATAAAAATACAAAAATAAACCTGCTATAACTATCAAGATTCCATACTCACTTATTGCCTTTGCTAATTCAATCACAATTTTCTCACTTCCTTTCAGTTTTTTATATAAAAAAGAGAGCCTTTGCTCTCTTAATTATTCAGCTACTTCTTCCCAACCATCAGGGTATTGTTCTGGGCTAAAAGTATTTGTATTTATCTTAGATTTGTATATTTTTCCCTTAAATAACACCTTATTCCCTTCATTATAAGCGTCTTTTTCTCCAGTCGGTTGGATAAACTCTTTTACTACATCTGTTGTGCTACTATCTTGATTTTTGATTTCTACATTTAAATATTCATTATAGTATCTTGGTGTAGAATCTGGTAACCATGTTGTTTGACTTCTGTGAGCTTGTATTACCTCATACACTTTATCTTTATAGGTAAATTTCTCATTCTCTTCATAATCTTTTCCCACTTGATAAGGCTTATATTGGTTAAGGATATTATCTTGTTGTTCTTTGCTTAAATCTTTAGATAAAACAAGGGTCTCAAAGGCTGTTTTTATTTCTTTTTTAAGTTCTGCCACAATATTATCTAACTTATTAATAGCTATGTTTGGATTAGCCTCTTTTGATATTTCAGCAAGTCCCAACTCAATCAACAAGCTATCACTTTCATTTCTCTTATCTCCCTTTAAAAAGATAATAAAATCCCTCCAAGGATTCTCTTGTTGGATTCTCAACTGTGTTTCGTCTTTACCATCGTAATATTCTTTTGCTTTTAATTCGTACATTTTTACTCCCTTTTTGTATTAAAATAGAGAAGTTTATCCTCTCTTTGTTACTTAGATATTTTTATTCTTCATCACCTGTTTTTTTATCATCTCCTTTTAGTTCTTTAAGTTCTTTTTCTAATTCATCAATTTTTCTTTTTAAATTTCTGTTTTTCACTTCCAACATAACGCAATTATGATTGGATTCTGCCAATCTATCTATATATATTTGTGTTAAATCGTCCATAATTTGTCTCCTTATCTTAATCTAATTTAGTTTTAACATCCCTACCACCAGCAGCATAATATCTATATATACCGCCTCTTTGGAAAATATATCCCGCTTTGGTATCGTGTGGTTTTATTTTTAAAGTATCACCGTCTGGAACTAACTCCCAATTACCTATTCTGATAGAATTACTCAAACAATTTACATTTTCGTGGAAAACTATAGGTGTAATTCCTCCATTTCCCGTATAGTTCCATTTATCGCAAGAAATATATGTATGGAATAATTTATCTTCATTGCTCCAATACATTATTCCCGTATAACCAGTTGGATAATGGAATAGGTTCATTGCTATAACCTTATCTTTATTAAGTATTTTAGTTGTCCTTAAACCACCAAAAGTTTTGTCTTGCCATCTATTATCTCTAAAAGTAACTTGGTTGTAATCTATTTTTACACCAACATCATCACTATTATTAAGAGTTTGAAAACTTCCTTTTACATTTACATAAGATCCATTAAAATCTATCTTGTTAGCTTGTATTTTGTAGCTATCAAATTCTTGTTTTACTAGGGAAGCAAAGCCGTCTTTGGAAACTTTAGTTTCTATTTTTTTGTCTGTTTGTTCAATGCTAGTTTTTGTACGAGTTATTTCTTGTTTTATATCACCTATACTAGTCTTAACACTCCCAACTTCTTTACTTATCTTTTGGTCTGTTTGGGTTTTAGTAGAGTAGTTGTTAATGACATAATTTTTAATTCCAGTTTCTATCTTCGTATCGGCATCTGCCATATCTTTTTTAAGGTTTACAAAACTTCTTTCTGTGGTTTCACTTAAAGAGCTTACACTTGCTTTTATGTTGTTATTTTCAACTTTAAAATCACTCTCGACTTTAATTAATTTCCTGCTTATTTCTTCGCTTTCTTCCTTGCCTGCTTTTATTGCATCATCAACATCTGCATAACATGGCGTCCACTCTATGGATGGTATATCTCCTCTAGTTAGAGTTGCCCATTCTATGGATGTCGTTATTTTATCTTGGCTCTGATTCATAGTCATATTAAACAAACATAAAGTAGGTGGATTCGTTTGTTCATAATGTTTTTGTCCCCAAGACACATCTATAAATGCTTTCCAAGGAAATGTATAGGATATTAATTTGTAATCACCTTCTTTAATTACCTCTTTATAAGTAAGTGATATTGCACTCCCACTGTTATATAGCCATAAATTTGACGTTCTATCAACTTTAACTTTCATTGTAAACGTTACTATTTCATTATCTTTTAAAGTTTCACAAACATCCCAAATTATAGTCGGATAATCTTTATTAGATATAGGAGCATTAGAATTTCTCAATAGGTTTTGTCCGATTTTACCAGTTTTTCCATCTTTACCGTCAATTCCATCTTTACCCGGTATACCTTGTTTACCAGTATCTCCTTTGTCGCCTTTTTCTCCATCTTTAATATTATCTAACCTTGTATAGGCTTCTGCTTTTAGTCCTTTATAACTAACAACAACTTTACTCGCTATATATTCGTATCGCCTATCTATATTACCCCAAGAATCATATATTGTAGACTTTTGCCATTCTCCATCGCCAAAGCAATTATATACTTCGGTATTAGAACTATCTAATTCTATATCTTCTCCATCATATTTAGCTTGTATTATCCTTTTAACATCTTTTGTCTTATAATTTCTAAATTCACCTTCAAGCCAAACTTCTACCGTCAAAACGTGTCCGTCTTTTCCGTCTGCTCCTGGTACACCATTTGCGCCGTCTTTACCTTTTAAAGCTTCTTGGATTTCTTTATCTTCCAAAATGTCTTCTTTGGATATTTTTTTGTCTAGGTTATCTTTTATTTCGCTAAAATCTTTACTGTTTTTAAGTTCTATATCTACATTTCTAAAATGTAAAGTTCCACCATCCCAATACATGCTGTAATCATCAGCATTTTTACCAATAATAAATGTACCATCTTCCAAATTCCAACGTACATTTCCACCAAGTATAGTTCCTGCTACTAATAAATCAGCAACAAAACCTTCACCAGTTCCAAAAGTCCTAAAATTCCAATCACCATTAGATTTTTTACTATCAGCAATTGCAAGAGTTCCAGCTCCAACATATATCACCCTTTGGGGATTGTCGTCTATTTCTCTATCAAAAGAATAATATCCAGCTGGCAACCCATATTTATTGCCTTTTTTAAGTTCATAATTATAGCCATCTCGATTAAAAGTAGCATGTGTAATACTTTCATTTATCTTATCTACAAAAGAGCTTTTAAGGTCGGTTTCAGTTTCTATTATTCTTTCTTCTAAAGAATTTAAACTATCACTTACAATCTTCTCTCTATCGGCAGGACTTTGGACTAATTTGTCTCCAAATTCAACTTCAAGCGTTTCATTCAATAAATTTCTATGTGCCTTATAAATTCTTGTCCTATAATAAAAATCTAAATCTTTTCTTATTATTCTTACAATATCACCAACATTAGTCCTTGACCTTTTGGATATTTTTGTCTTAAATTGTACAAGTGGTCTAGAAACCTGCACTAAAAAATCATATCCCGCCTTAATTAATTCTTTAGGATCTTCAATATCATCAAATATTTGTACTCTTGTTCTTGGTTCTCCATCAGAAAAACCAAACTTTCTTGTCATTTCTGTAAGTTCTAGATATTCTTGTCCCTTTGGCTTATCTATTGGATTACCCTTAGATTTATCCCAAATAACATCATCAATTTTTATTCTTCTACCATAACCATCAGTCGGCTTGCCATTTTCATCATGTTTTTCTTCGCCTTTTCCTCTTGGTATAACTCTTGTGTAAATCTCAGATTTATCAACTTCTTTTACAACTTCAAGGGCGTTTGTTCCATAGACAAATCTTTCTCCTGTATCTTCGCCCCTAAATTCTAATAAATCAATATATCTACCCGTTATCTTATTGCCATCAAAAGTTAGATAAAAATGCAAATCTAAATTCCAAGTTTTAATGATTTTTGATAAGGCGTCAAGTCTTGTCGAATCATAAAAATTAGTAGATAAAAGTTCACTATCATCTACTTTCCCGACTTTCCATCTAGAACCAGCTAAAGCAATATCTAAAGCAGCACTAGCCTTAACCATTTCTGGTCTTTTATCTCGTATATATCCATAAGATTTTAATTCATCAAAAATTATATGCACAGCTTGATAATTAACCGTATTGTCGTCTGATTCAGAGCCTATTATTCTATACATTTGTATTTTCTGATAATCTTCCATATCCTTATGAGCAACATACTCTATATCTTTCATCTTATCGTTAGAATCAATAAATACTCCAAATTCTAAAGTCATTAGCTTATTTAATTCCTCATGTTGGATTAAAGATTCAATTTCATCAGAAGCTAACTCATCTATTAAATTTTCGTTTTTATCAAATAAATATAACATCAATAGCTCCTTAATTTGTACTTAATCTCATAATCACAAGCATTAGATAAAAGTATTTTTTCTTTTGGATTTACAAAAAAGTTTTCAAAATCACTCATTAAGTCCATAGCTGGCATTAAATTCCTACTATTTAGCAAGGCTTTTTGCTCTTTTAATAAGATATCTATAGTATTTCCAGCCTTAAAAAGATAAGAAAAAATAGTTTTGCCATTTCCATTCATATTTTCATAAGTAAATTTATTAATATCATCTTTCAAGATATATTTCATTTCTAAAATATCTATTTCATCTTTACCATCTGGCATTTCAATTTCTTTCCCATTTCCTTTTAATGCATAGGTTTTAATGCTTGTTTTCATTGGATCTACACAAAGAATTTTAAATGTAGAAATTACAGAATTTTTATCTTCCTTAAAACTTTCAATCTCCGTTATTGTTCCTGTGTAATAAAATTCGGAATCATCAGTCCAAGTCCACTTAGCTTCTTCTTGGTGCAATATAGTTGTAAATTTAGATAAAAGCTCCCTAAATAGTTCGTTAGTCTTAGCTTCCAGCAAAAACTCAACTTCTATAACAACACTTTGTATATCAGAACTAAAAAACTTATTATTTCCAGTCTTGCTTGAATTATTCCTTGTTGATTTTGAACCTGCACTTCTTCTTGCAGAAAACTTTAACGTTTCAATATCTCTACCAAATACAGACCTACCGGATACATTTAAAGTTCTATATCCATCTAGTTCTGTATCTAAATTAAATCCATTAATAATTGTTTGTATAGAGGCAAAAGATTTAAGATTTGCCTCGTTTGTATCTATAAATTTATATGCCAAAATTAGCCTCCAATCTTAAATCTTTTCCTTGTTCTTGCGTAATATCTCTAGATATTGCCCTAAATTCTTTATTTCCAAGCCTTAAATTAATAACTAATGGCATTGCTTTACTATTGCTATTAAAATCGCTAAAAGAAGAATTTAAGCCAGTATCTACACCTTTTATAGTGTTAGATAATCCATCAACTGCATTATTGACATATCTCTTAGATTTTTCTAATCCTACTGCTAATCCTTCACCTGCATAAGAACCTAGATTCATCAAAACCCTAGATGGCGAATGAATTCTTAAAGCTGATCTAATTCTTGCAGAAACAGAAGCGGCGATTGATGAAGCAAGCCCCATTATTGAGCCTCTTGTACTTGCAAGACCACTATAAAATCCCATTCCAGCATTATATCCAGCACTTCTCATTCCACCTACAGATGAGTTCATAATCGATATAAGCCTATTTCTCATACTCCTAGCAAGGCTTGTTGTCCTATTACAAGCGGAAGAATATGCACTTGCCATAGAATTTCCAGCTTGTCTTGTTTTACTTACTACAGCATTCCACATAGAAGTATTTAAGGATTTTAACCTACTAGAATAAGATGTAAATTTGCTTTGTAGCTTACTTATATTGCTAGAAAAGGCAGAATAATTCTTATTTAATGCAGCTGTAGATTGAGAATTAAACCTATTCCACATATTAGAGTTGGTTGCTATAAACCTGCTAGCAAATTGGGAGAATGAAGCATTAACACGATTATTCATATTTGTAATGCTAACTACAACCTTATTAGTTCCAGCAGTTACAGTCGCACTTATATTATTAAAGGCAGCTGAAAATCTAGAAGATAAATTGCTTAGTCCAGATGTAGAAACACTATTAATTCTAGAAATAGAAGATGTAAAAGATGAAACAATCTTTTGTAAATTGCTATCAACTCCCTTACCTAGTGCATTAAAAGCATTTGTAAAAGAATTAGATACATTCATCAAAATAGTATCGGTCTTAGCTGGCAATGTTCCAAGTCTCATCTCAAAATTAGAATTAATCGTGTCAATTCCACTTGTAACAGCAGTATTTGCTTGTTCTGTAGAAGATGTAATTCTATTTGCCAAATCTTCATATTGTCCTGCTGTAGCTTGATTAGTATTAGTAGCATCTGCAGGTAACTTTGTATTCAAACCGTCAAATTGTGTATTTGCTCCTTCTACTCCTCTGCTAATAGAATTAAGCATATTATTTGCCATTTGATCTGTTTGACCTGATACATTGGTGTTCATCTCTTGGGCTGTAATGGTTATTCCATCTTTAGTGATTTGACCTTTAGAAGTTATTTCTTGTTGGATTTGATCCATACTCATTCCAGTATTAGTTTGCAGTTGTGCAAGTTTTTCTGAAACACCTGTATTCATTAGTCCAAATTGTTCTATGAATCCTGTTTTTGCTTGACTTGCATTTGCTGTTGCACTTGTTGCAGCTTCTCCTGTTTTTGTATCAATATCTAATTTCATCGCATCGAGACTTACATTAACATCATTTTTGGTATTTTCTGCTTCTTCTTTTCCCGGACTAAAGATATTTTTAAAAAATCCTTTGACACTTTTTCCTAAAGAACCTGCAACATTTATCAAAGCTCCAGCAATTGATTTAACTAATGCTTCAACCATTTGAATCCCAACAACAATTATTTTAGGAATTGCGGATAATATAGCTTTTACAAATTCTATAACTAATTTGATTCCTCCAACTATTAGTTGAGGAACAGCTTGACCAAGACCAGTAACAAGACCAATAACCATTCTTGCTGCTGTGGCAATTATCATCGGTATGTTTTTAACCAACCCTACAATTAGTTGACCTACCAATAATACTCCCGCAACCAGTAACCTTGGTACATTTTGCATAATACCTTGAAGGAAAGATCCCATAACTAATAAGGCAGATTGAATTAGCTTACCTGCGTTATTGCCTACACTTTGTACTAAAGCTATAACTATATTAGTTCCAGCAGTTAAAATAGCTGGTAAATTAGTATTTAAAGCTTCCGCAAGATGAGCTACTAACTCAGCTCCCTTTGCCACTAAATCTGGTATTTTATTAGCAATCCCATTTCCTAAATTAGTTATTATTTCAGGACCTTTTGTCTTAGCAACTTCCAACAACTTATCAATTTGTGTTCCAAATTTAGAATATAAAAGTCCAAGTCCAGCTAAAGCTATACCAATTACAGCGGCAGGAAATAATGCCTGCATACCTATATTTGCTAAGGACACAGCTTTCCCTACCATAGGACTTAATTTTGCTAACTTAGCACCAGCAGTTAAAACTGATAATTCTGTTTTCTTTGCTAAAGAGCTTAAAGCTCCCCCAGTAAAGCTATTTAAAGCACTGCTAGCACTACCAGAAAACATCTTAAAGGCATTACCAACTTGACTTAAAACTCCAATAACAGGTGATAAAGTTTTTGTTATCTTTCCACCTATCAATAAAACTGGTCCAATAGCAGCCAAAAGACCACCTATTTTTAATACCATCTCTCCTATAGCTTTTTTTGATGATTCAGACAAATCAAACCATTTTTTAGCAAATTCATTAACCTTATCAACCATATCTTTAAGAGTGGGAGCAACAATAGAAAAAATATCTTTAGCTATATTTCCAAAAGTATTTTTTAAGGTCATTAATTTAGCGTGTAAAGTTTTCCACGCTTCCGCCGCTTCTTTTGCCAAATCATTTCCGTGATTATAAGCATCATTCGATTGTTTTATAGCTTCTGATAATAATTCGTGATTTTGAGCTAGAGATTTAACGGCATTAGATTCTCTTACACCTTTAATGCCTAGCATATCCAAAATTTGGTTCATATTACCACCAGATTTTGAAGCCTTATCAAGACCTTTCATCAAATCTTCTAAAGCCTCTGTAGGTTTTGATTTCCATTTAGCAGCAAAATCTTCTGCACTCATTCCTGCAACCTTTGCAAAGTTTTGTAATTTTTCACCACCACTTGCTACAGCCTTATCAACTTTTGTCATTACTGTAGACATGGCAGTTCCTCCTGCTTCTGCTTCAATTCCAACAGCAGACATAGCAGTTGCAAGACCCAAAACATTTGGCGTTGTTATTCCAACAAGTCTTGATGATGCTGCAAGTCTAGAAGACATATCCATTATTTCAGCTTCACTTGTAGCAAAGTTATTTCCAAGCCTAACAACAGAGTTACCAACTTGCCTTATGTTTTTACCAACATCAATTCCCATTACATTGGCAAATCTTGCCATTTGTTTTGCACCTTCTTCTCCTGCAAGGTTGGTTGCCGAACCCATTTCTGCCATAACTCTTGTAAATTCTAACAAGTCTTTTTTGCCATGGATTCCTAATTGCCCAGCAGTTTCTGATAAGCCTAAAAGATCTTTTGTCGATACAGGGATAACAGATGACATTTTTGCAATATCATCTCCAAAACCTTTTAAATCATCACCAGTCATACCTGTTGTTTTACCAACTCCTACAAGTCCAGTTTCAAACTCTGAAAATTGCTTACCTGCATAAGTAAAAGCAGCACCTAATGGTAAAGTTAGTTTTGTAGTCAAACTTTTCCCAATGCTTTCAGTAGCACTTCCAATCTTAGAAGCAACCGAACTAACTTTCCCAGCTTGCGTTTGTAGTTTCTCAACCGATTTTGTAGCTTGATTAAATTTAGAAGTAAATCCAGAATCAACCGCCGAAAGAATGGCTTCTACTCTATAACTCATATTTCTCACCACCTTTCTTTTCGTAATTTCTTACATTTATGGCGATATTTCTTAATCTATCAAAGGTATCATCATCTTCCGTTTCTTCTCCAAGAACCTTTCTTTCAGCTTTTTCATAATCAAAAACATCTTTAATATCTTTAACCACGTAATAAGTCTTTTTGCCCTTAGTTTCAGTTTCTTCTAGCTTTCTTTTCAAAAGTTCATTCTCGATAAAATCTCTCTTTTTATCGATTTCTCTTAATCTAAAAGCTGTAAACATAGTATAAAAATCCACCAAGGTCATTCTTTCAAGCTCTTTTATGCTTTCGGAAAAATATCTCAAACCTTCGATAATCAAGTCCTTATAGAGTAAAGGTTCTATTTGTTCTTCTTTTCCTCTATCTTTTCCGCTTTCTTCATGCTCTCCCATACTTGCAAGGCTTTCTTCTTGGTCGCTGATTGAGTTTTCAATTGCTCTAAAAAATCATCACACAACTTTCCTAAATCTTCATGAGTGTCTAGAAATTCTTCAATATCCTTATCGCTTGGTTTTTTATCAAAAGTTGCAGTAGATGCCTTTATAAGTTCTGGCAAAATTAAAACATCACCTGTATATAAAGCAGTTGTAGCATTTTCAATCCCCAATCTAATATCAATGCCATTTGCATTTTTTGATCTATTTTTAGAGATTTCTCTACAAAATTTAAGTCCAAAATTTAATTCATAATCATTTCCATTTATTGTTAAATTCATATATTCTCCTTAAAATTTATAAAATAAAAAGGACACTTATGCGTGTCCTTCTGTACTTTCTGCCTTTTCATCAAAAATAGTTACATCTCTAAAAGCATATAAAATTGCTTTTTCTTGATCTTTGCTTATAGTTGCAAATCCATCTTGTGGTATTCCGTCTATTTTCATTGTTGTAGATATTTCAGCTAAATCTTCAACATTTGCTGGCATTTCCCAAGATTCAAGTTTTCCTTGCATATATTTTGCAGGATATTTACCTTCTTGTGCTTCTCCTGCCAAGTCTATTTCCCAACATTCCAATACTTTTTGCTCAATTACAGATTTCTTTAGCATTTCATTTACTTCATCATGGCTTGCAATAGCGTTTATTTCCAAAGACACTTCAATTCCACCATTAGATGTAATAGCTCCGTCTTTTGTTTGAGTAGTATCAACGTTGTTTTCGTATGATAAAGTATGTTCAGTTTGCAAAGCTAATTTTGTAGCTTTTTCTTTTGTAGCATTTTCTAAAAGTCTAAACATCAAGATTTTATCTTTTCCATAGATTGCTTTTATCATTTTTTCACTCCTTAATAAAATTTATAAGTTAAATTCAAAACTCCATGCCAAAGGGTTTCGTTGGTCGAATTATCAGCTAAAACTCTTGTAGATCCATCAAGCAAAATCCATATATGAGGACTTGTAAACTTGTGGCAAGCTAAACCAATCTTTTGGCACATTGTTTCGCATTCTTTTCTCGATTCTTTTTTTGTCCATATGTGTATAAAAATAGAGGCCTGACCCAAAGAAAAAGACTTAGTGGCTTTCGGTTTAAGGTCAACCTCTCCTAATACAACAAAAGGGTATGCCGTTCCCTCTTTTGGTAAAAAGGGGTAACAGTCATACCCTAAATCCTGTATTCTTTTAAAAATTAGATCATATATTTCTTGGTTCATCACTTATCCATCTTTTCTAAATCTTCTATAAATCCACTTTCTACACTGTCTAAAGCAGGCTTAACAAAAGGTTCTGCCTCCATGTATCTTGTCCCATACTCAACATAGGCTGCATACTCAGTATTAGGAGCTACAACAACAGTCAATCCACTATCGATTGTTTCTAATCCTATAGATCTTTTAGTATCTCCGTGAGAATATCCTTTAACAAAGATTTTTTCTGGTGTGGCATTATCTTTCATTGTCTTTTGTAACTTTGCCCCATGCTTTTTAACAGTTTTTCTTGCAAATTCAAGGTCTTTTATTTGGGATAAGTGCTTAGTCAATAAATCAGTACCTTTTATAGATATCTTCATATTTCCCCCACTACATATCCTGTCTTTTGCCTAAAATCTTCCTTGGCTAAAACCTTGTATTTTTTATCATTCAAAATTACATAATCATAGTCAGGACTTTTTCCCTTAACTACCAAACTAATAGCACCAACATCAACTTTAGAAAATAATTCGTTTTGTTCTTTGAGGCTCACCGACCTATAAGAGCAATATTTTATTTCCCTTGTTTCTGTAGCTTCCATACCGCCAATTTGAGGGTTATATCTTTCCTCTCCCTTTTTGATAAAAATAACTTTTGTATCAAATCTCATAAGAGCTTCACTCCCCATTTGGCTTGTAGGCCACTAGATTTTTTTGCATAGTCAATGCACTTGTTAAGTAGCTTATCTTCATAATTTGGGTCATAGGATTCAGTTCCTGCTGTCTTAGATTCACTCGTCATTCCCTCAGAACCTATTTTGTTGAATCTAAAGATGGTGAGTTCTACAAGAATATAATTAAGCTCGTCAGGTATTTCTTTTAGGACTAAAAAAGGACTCATTACATCAATCATTTTTGCTTTTTGCAAATCTTCGATTGACTGTATCAAGTCCTTATCAATATCTCCTATTAAATTTTCATACATTTTAAAATTATCCATACTCACCACCTATTTTTCTATGCTGCTGGAGTTGCTTCTTTTGGTGCTTCTTTAATATTAAATTTAAATACTCCGTCAGTTCTTTCAGCAAATAATTTGATTGCATACATAGCATAAGTTGATACAGACATTCTGTCTTTTTCAACTTCCCTTGTGATCCCGATTATTCCTGTTGTATCAGTTGTAAATCCAAATCCAGCCTTGCCGATTTCTCCACCAGATACATTTGCATAAGCAAGATTTAAGTTTTCTGGTGCTGTTGCATACATTGTGCCTTTTGGTATTTGGCTAGTAACAATAGTTACTGTTGTATTCATAAAGTTTGTTAAATAAGTTAAACCAAACGCAGTTTGAACTGATATATTTTGTTTAGATAAATAATCAGATACATCTAAAGGATTTACAAAAACAATAGTTCCTGCCCCTTCTCCTGCAAATGCTGTATTAACATTTCCCCAAGCCTTAGCAAATCCATCTTGAACCCCAAAAGCGTCTGCTGTTTTCTTAGTAGATTTAACTTGGGTAAATAAATCATTTCTTATATTTTCTTGCATTTGTCTTGTCATTAAGTCGTCTGTGTCTGCAACTGCAACTGCAAATCCTCTTTTTTGGATTTCCTCTGCTGGCACTAACTTTCTGTACTTGTTATATTCCAAAGTATAAGTTTGGTCTGGCTCTCTTTTTGTTGTAGAAAGAGGGATAACATCTCCTGCCGCAACTTTTCCATCAGCAAGTGTTACAGATGATTTATAGGTTTTAATAGTATCCCCTATATTCATTTTTGTAGCTCTTTGTATCCCCAACATTTCTTGTAAAGATTCGATTTGATTTCCAAATACATTTACAAAATCTTGGTCTGCAACTTGTAAATAGTTGCTTGCATTCATTGTATTTTCTAATACTGCCATAATTTCCTCCTAATTAAATAATTCTGGGTTATTAAGCATTGCCTCACGTCTTTTGACAGAGTCCTTTATTCCATAAATTTCACTTCTTTGACTTTGGCTTGACTTAACACCTGTCTTTTTAACTTCTGGACTTTTGCCCTTCAGTCTTTCGTTTACTTCTTTTTCCACCAAGTCTTTGAGCATACCTGCAAAATCTTTCACATTTTCTTTTGTAGTTTCCGCCTCATCAGTTATAAGATTATTCACGAGATCATCTGAAATATTGAAGCCTTCCTCAATCAACATATTTTTAGCAACCTTTGCCATTGCTGATTGATTTTCCCTTTGCTTGTACTCTTCAAGCTCTCTTTTGTACTTGTCGAGTTCGTACTTCAACTTTTCATCTTCATTCATTTTTTCAAGCTTTCTGGCTTCTTCAAGCTCTTTTATTTTTTCATCTTGTTGCTTTTGCCATTTAGCTTTCTTTTCCTTGATAATTTCGTCTACTTGTTCATCAGAATATTTCTTTTCAGGCTCTTTATTCTCAGCCTTTTTTTCTTTTGTTTCTTCGATTTCTTCTGTTGTTTCTTCAACTTGGTTTTTATTTTCGTCTGCCATATTTACCTCCATAATTTAAAGTTGTAATGCTTAACTATCCTTAAAGTTTAACGTCATTAAAGCTTGGACAATAAAAAAAAGCGGGCATACTCCTGCCCGCTTAGTTTTAATGTTTTATTCCTTTGTTTACATTGTAGTATCTTTGCTTTTTATCAAGCTTTTTAAATTCTTCTTCTGTCAGTATCCTTTGCATTGCTATTTTGTATTTCTTGTTGTATGGATACTTATTGCTATCTATTAACCTTCTAACATTTAAAGCATCTTTCTTGCACAAAAAATGGGCGTGTTGCTCATAAGCACCGCCCTCTCTTTTAAGTAACCATTTTCTTTCTGGTAGTTTTGGACAATATTTTATTGTTAGTTTCATAATCAATTTTCAAAATTTTCTTCATACTATTTTTCATCTTTATAAAAGTTTTCAATCTGTTTGATTATTGATATATAGTCTTCTTCTTTTAAGTGTTCGATAACTTCCATCGACACTCCTACAATTATTATGACTAATAATAAGGGTATTATGGCTGGGCTTAAGACCCAAAACCATGACCAATCTATAACTCCAGTAAGTTTAAGTATTATAAATAAAATTGTAAGAAAACTTGATAAACTTAATCCTTTATTACTATCTTTCATTCATTCTCCTTAAAATGTGCAACAGTCGTACACCTACACCTAGGATGCCATAAAGGGATATTATCTCCCTCAATCGCTTCTGATATCTTCACAATACCCCCATTATGAGGACTACAATGCCTACAAGCTGTAGGCTCTGTCATTATTTCTAAATACTCATAACCACCGTCTTTATATGCTTCAATTTGCGTTTGTATCCATACTCTACCACTTTCTGTATAAGCTAATCTTTCAGTAGCGTTGGTGATACTTTTAATATCCTTACTCACTAAATCCCTTAGTTTTTTTGCAAACTCTCTAGGATTTTTGCCTTGAATTACAACAGATTCAATATTTCTTTCAATTCGCCTTGATAATTCTCTCGTATCTCGCCAAACTCTGTCGGAAAAATGGGCGTTGTGATAATCTTGACTTACAATAAATCTTGCCCTTCTTTCAATTCCTGTTCGGTTTACATTTAATCCAAGGATACTTGCTTGACGTTTGTACTCATCAATAGATCCTTTTATCAAATGGTCTTGTAATTCATTTTCAATTTTTGAACCAGTCCCAATAATGTGAAGCCTTACCATTTGATTAAGCATTTCAAGCCTATTAAGTCGCATTGTAATATTGTAAAGCTTCATTTCTCGGTTGGCTTTCTGACTAAAATCTTTATCTTTTACATAAGTTTTTGCAAGATACTTATAATCTTCAACATCAGCCTTTTCAATTCTCTTTCTAGCCTCGTTTATAGATATTCCTTGGCTATCAGAAAATCTTGTAATTTGACCTTGTATTTCTTTATTGATATTTCTTAAAAGCTCGTTATAAATATAAGCAATTCGTTCTTTTACGAACCTTTCATCTCTATTTTTGGATTTCAGAAGATTTTGGTACTCTCGCCTTTTCCAATATTCCTTGCTCGTCGTTGACATCTTCCATGCTCCAATCGTCGCTATGATCGTGTTTTATATCTGTATCAAACTCATCTTCTTCTTTCATCTTCTCGATTTCTTCTTTGGCATTATCGACGATAGATAAATAAGATAGACCAGTTTCCTTGCTCACCAATCCATTTAAAGAATTAACAACCTGTGCTTCTTCTAATACGTTCTTAGGGGCGTTTCTAGTAAATTGATAGGTGATTCCCTTGTAGGCTTCCTTATCTCCCCAATTTGGCAAATTACAGAGTAATTTATATCTAGTATTTAAACCAGCAGTAAACTTACGCTCCTTAGATTTACAAAGATTATCCAAACCCTGTAGTTTATAAGATAAAGCAATTCCCGATGATGTTCCAAAGTTCTCATCTGATAAGTTCGGCACCATAGATAATTGATAAATCTTTTCTTCAAGCCTATCAAGTAAATTTTCTTGTGTTTGGTCGGCGTCTGGCTTTTGTAAAAAATTAACATCAGGGATAGTTCCGTCAGCTTCATTCGTTGTTTTATACAAGTTCCAAACCCTATTATCTTTTAAAAATCTGACCTGTTCTTCGTTTAACTCTACACCAATAACCTTTAAATAAGCATCAGCAAAATAATCAACATCATTTGCCTTTTCACTTATAACCTTATCAATCTGATTAATAAGCGTGTAAACCGATTCAAAAGCTGCTTGGCACTCCTCATTTTCCCTATATTCAATAATAGGACAAAAACCAAAATAATGAGGATATTCCTCGGAAATATAAAGTCCGTCTTTACCTTCTTCAAAATAATAAATCTTTTCATCATCTGAAAAAGTGCCTTTTAATTTTTTATCTTGATCTAAATAATAATGGACTCCGTATCTGACCTTTTTTCTTATAGAGTTGTCCCTAATAACAAAAGTTTCCAAAGGACTAACGTGTAGGATATTTTCAATAGCTTCTTCGTCTAGGTACAACATTTCATAGCCTACACCAAAAATAGACATATCCTTTGCAAGTTCGTATTGCTCATCATCAATATTGTTATAATCAGCAACATCAGTAAGCTTGTTGATATAATCTTCGCTTTCATGATTGATTTTAATAGGAATACCTAAAAAATATCCATTAAGAGTATCAACAATATACTTAGCAAAGTTCATAACCACCTTATTATCAGGCTTATTAAGTGGTTTCGGGTTACTAAATAAAATATTGTGCTTACCTTGGTACATATTCAAAAGAGGTTCATATCTTTCACTTACCAAGTTTTTATGAGCATTAATAAAACCCTCCAAACTTTTCAAGTCCAAAGGGTCATCTTTATCAATTATAAATTCTTTAAAATCGCCAACGATTGCTTTTGTATTTATCAAATAAAACCTCCTTTAAATAGTTTAATAGTGCCACCTTTGCCAAATTGATATTCCTCAGTTGCATACCTAAGAGCATCTAAAAGGTGGTTAAAATCATCAATTGGTTTATTAATATTCTTGCCAAACTTACCCTTATCCCATTGGTAGTTAGTTATTTCCGTAAGAAAATTTACACATTTTGGGTGGATAATAATTTCAAATTCCTGTAAATAAGTAACCCCATTCATAATAGAATCCTTACCTTTTTTTGCCCCTTGAACTCTTGTCAGTCCCAAAGTTCTTAATCTGTCATTACTTTTTTGTTCAGCAGAATCAGCAATAATTTTTTCTTTCTCATAACCTAAACTTTTGATTTTTTTTGCTATCATTTCATTAGTCATAGCCTTTTGGTAAAATTCGTCCCAAATATAAATCTTATGATTTTTAAAATCCACAAAGGCAACAACAAAAGCCGTAGGATCATGTACATAACCATAGTCAAGACCAAATACCGACTGAAATTGCCTAACATCTTCCAAGTCAAAGCTTTCTTCTCGCCAATTCTCAAAGACTAGACCATCAACAATCCCCCAATTGCCAAGACCTGCGACTTGGTATCTCCTAGGGTTATTCTTTTTCATTCTCTCAAAAACTTTTCTATCCGATTCTTCAAGCCATTCATTGCATTTGTAATTTGTGGTTATAGCTAAAATATCATCATCATTTTCCACATCAAAAAAACGCCCCTTAATCCAGTGGCGTTCATTCCCATTATATTCAACACAATTCGCTAGATTGTGTCCGTTCTCTCATGAACTGCTTTATATTTCTATAAAGATTAGACTATATCACGTTCTTTTCAGAACCGCCCTTTTTCCATTCGCTTGAATGTACTCTATTCCATTAAAAAAGCACCTGATTAGGTGCTTGGTTTTGTTTCGATAGTCGTTACACTTTCCTTATAATCATTCCATCTAGAATTAATTGACCGTTTTTAGATAATTTGGTAATTCTCTTTGTATCAATATTATATCTTTTCTTAATATGATTAAGATTCACAAAGGTTTCTCCAGTACTTAAATTTATATAATTATCTTTTATTCTCATAGGTTTTAACTCGCCACTTTCAGTCTTCTTTTTTACTTGATATCTACTTATACCTAGTTTTTCGGACGCATCTCTTTGAGATTTATAAACCTCATTTGTTTTAGTACAAATTAAAGGTTGTCTTACTGGCGAGTATTCACCGCTTTTGTCTTCAGCTTTCCATATATTAGATATTGTTTTCTTGTACTTATTAAAGTACTTTGTTTCTAACTTTAAAGCTTCCTCTTTCGAATCAGCTATATCTACAATTGATATAGCTACATCTTTTATTAATTCTAAATTGTTTTCTTTCAAGTATTTATGAATTGGTTGCTCTCTATCTCTTTCTCTAATACTTCTTCTATGTTCGTTAATTCTAGAACCAATCGTTCTTGTGCTTCCCACGTATATAACGCGGTTGCTTTCTTTAACAACGAATAAATAAATGTAATATAGTAGTGTTCCCATAACATACCTTCTTTCTTCCATTTATAGATATATTATACCAAACACTTTCACTCAAAGCAACCATTTAAATATAAGGCTTAGCTCGGTATTGCCCCTTAGGGTTTTCACCGAATTTAAGGCGTTTTCAATATATAATTTCTTATATATGCCGCAGTTTTGTTTACGGGTTAAAAGATAAGGTTATTTGCTTGAATAACGGTGGCGGAGCCTTACCCCTTATAGATTCATCAAGAGTATCAAAAGCAGCTTCGTCCATTATCTCATAAGCCTCCTCAATCCATAAAAAACACAAATAACCTTTGTCAACAGTAACAGACGTAATTTTCAAAGGGTCGTCCATTCCCCTAAAAAGTATCTTCTGACCAGTAGGTAAATAAGTAAGCTCCAAAGGACTTGTAGTAGACTTCCAATACCTATCAACCTTAAGTCTATGAATTGCCCACTTAAGCTGGTTAAAACAAGAATCTTTCAAAGTCCTATAAGTTTTCCTAACAACAAGAGCATTAGAATCAGGATATGTCATAATCCTATAAATCATATTCATAGCAGTAGTAGTTGATTTCTTAGAAGCTCTTGACCCCTTAACAACCCTATACCTGCCCTTGTAATTCCAGAAAGTCGCATAACCCTTACCAACAATATCTGGCAAATAAATTTGATTAGTCTTCAAGCTTATCATCTCCAGAAATTATCGTTGGTACTTCCAAAGTCATATCAACCTTATCAGTCCAAGAGCCGTATCTCTTCCCTAAAAGTTCAGCAGCCTTTATCCTATCCTTAGCCGATACCTTCATAGATTGAATCTTTTGCTCGAAGTTTCCAACATTAACTAAAACATCTTCTCTTTCTTCATCTCTAACTATTCTAGTCAAGAATTGTAATATCTCAGTTTGATCTGCAATAGTTGAAGACTCAAGCTCCTTCATTCTTTCTTCGATGTAACTTGAAATCTGTCCATTATTTTCCAATAAAAACTTAGTAGCATTTTTAGCATAATTCTCACTATAACCCGCATTTATAGCCGACTGATAAGCATTCCCAGTCTTGATGTACTCATCAGCAAACTTCTTCTGTTTAATTGTCAATTTCTTCAAAGTACATCACCCCTTTCTTAAATCCATCAACTAGGCTGCCAAGACTAACAAAAAGAAAACTCAAACTCAATTTAAAAAACGATAATAAAATAATATTTTATAGAAAGGAGGTTTTGGCAGCTTAGTTCATAAATTTAAATAAAAAAAAGACAGGTTTCCACCTGCCTAAAATGTTAATTTTACAACTCCATAGCCGTTTTGATAACGACTTATAATTTAACACTTAATAATATATCATCTAAAGATAAGATTGTCATTCACTTCTTGTTTACCTTAAATTATATTTAATATTCTTTAAGTATTTTATTAATAGCCTTTAAAGCATGATCAGATTTTTTCCAGATAGCAGATTTACTTAAATGTAGCTTATTCCCCATTTGCTCCATAGTCATATCGTTATTAATCCAAATATGATACACAATAGACCTATAATCATCATCTTTTAAATTTTTAAGGGCATACCTTATATCAGCATTTTCAAGCCTTATTTCCTTAATTTCCCTGTCAATATCATTTATTTTATCAATAACTTTAATTATCTTTTCTTCCTGTGTAGACCCACCCCCTTGGACTGCCTCAGAATCAGACATACAAGCCTTAATACCATTAATACTTGCCCTTAGATTATTTCTCTTATCGATTTTCATATCGATATAATCGAGATCATACTTATATTTCTTTAGTCTTTTCTTAACACCTTCCCTTTCAATCTCGTTTTTGACCTCTAAAACACTTTTTCTTTTCCTATAAACCATCATTTCTCCTTAATTGTAATATTTCCCCTAATATCTTCCCATTGTACATAGTCGTTATTAATACAATCTAGCTTATTTTCTAACCTATCCTTAAACTGATTTAATCTTTTATCCCCAAAACCAAATTCATCATGCAAAGTTTCCAAGGATAAGGCAAGAAAATTTAAAATTAAAGTTCTTGTAACTGTGCTTTTAGCAGTATCTATTGCCGCCTTATTATAAGTCTGATTTAATTTTTTCTTAACATAAGGACTACCATTCTTGTATTTAAAATTCATATCCATTAACTTCCCTTATTTCAATTTCCACCCTAGGATTGTTCTTGTCATGCAAAACTCTAGAACCATCGTGGCCAACAACGATCTTACAATTATCGTCCTTGATAACCCCATAATCTGCCAAAATATCACAAGTTGCAGCCAAAAGATTAGTAAGATCCACACGATGCCTAGTCTTTCTGTAATAAACACATTTAAGATTAATAGGATAATCTATCTCTTTCTTATATTTCCCCGTAATCTGCCTGCCACAATCTCTCGCATATTCCTTATACCTTGCAGACTGGGACAAAAAAGATTGCCCTGTCTTTTTATTTTTATAAATTTGCATAGAATTTTTCTTGGTGGCAGGATTGCCATATAAAACTAGCTGCACTTTTCAATCTCCCTTTTCAGATAAGTTATAGCTTTCTTTAAGTCTTCCAACTTATCATCTTTCTTTCCTGCCCTAGCTATGTATTTAAAAGCATTACCAAGGTTAAAATTAAAGTTGAATGCATCTATTACATCAAAAGCTTCTATCCCGTTTGATTTATAATAATCCGGTCTAATTTCAGTCATTATTTAAATCCTCCTTTTTACCACTCAATCCTTATCCCATATATAAAGTCGTTTTTAGTAAATATGTTTTTTGCATATTTATATTCCACTCGGAAATCTGGTAACATATCTTTTAATCTTAGCAAGAATGCTTCTTTACGCATCCATATCCTTTCTTTTTTTCCATAATCGTCCATTCTTACAACATAGCCTCTGTATCCCTTCAGATTAGCTTTTTTTATTTTGGATTCTAATTTCTCTTTTTCCCACCATCTTTCAAACCATATATCAAAAGCTTTCTCGCAGTCTTGCCTTAACTTCTCAACGTTCAACATACACATCTCCTAAGATTATAGATCTTCACTCTTAACAAAAGTCCCGTTGATAGTACAACCTTGCCTTTTACTAATCTTCTTGTAAGCCATCTCCAAACATACAACAGGGTCAATTTCCAAGTCTTCGCATAAAATAATTAGAGTTACAAAAATATCTCCCATTTCAAGTTTAAGATTATTTATATCAACACACTCTGAGGCAAATCTTCGCTTGTCGTCAAACTCCGTCTTAAACTCAAAAACTTCTTCAATAAATTTCCCAAACTGTTTTTCAGCATTCTTATAGTGGAGCAAATCCTTATCATCTGCCCATTCCAAAACTAACTCTTTTAATTCTCCAAAATTCATCTAACCTAATCTCCTGTATGTTTAATTTCTATTACTGCGACATTGTTTATATTTCTTTCTTCACAATATAACCTATCGATGCTAAAATATTCATCAAATCGACAATCAGTATAATTTATGTTATATATTTCAATTAGACTTTCCCCATCAAATTGTTCTAGTTTTTGTATTAATTCTTTAACTTTCATATATCTTTCCTATAATCTGATAACTTATTGTATAATTCATTCAATGTTTCAATTTCTAATTCGCTTTCCTCACTTAAATAACCAGCATCATATTTCTTAGCCCAACCAAATATAGATGTTTTCCTTTGCCTAATCAATTGTTGTATTTGTCCTATATCAGACATTGTTAAATCAATTTTCATTCTTCCACCTCTAACCTGTCTAGCAAATCTGGTCTAAAAAACTTAATAAAACTCTCATGCACAGCTGGATAAACAAGACCATCATCTGTAATCAAATTATATATGTTTTCTCCACACCCACACTTACCAGCATATGATATACTTATCATCGGGTATTCAAATAATTTGATAGATTTCAAATCTTTTATCCTTTTTTCACACCCTATATGATATTTTCTCAAAGATGCATCTATCAATCTGTTACAATAACTTAGTAATTTATCATCAGATATAGAATATGTTATTTTTGACCTATTTAAAAAATCTTCATTTACCCTATTCTTACGGTAAAAAGTCCTTTTAAAATTTGGTTTTAAATCTTTCATTTTTTAATCCTCATATCCATCAATTTTGCAAATGCTTCTTCTGCCTTAACATCTGTAATTCTATATTTTAATTTCAAGTTCAATTGCAACACTATATCTGAATCAGGGATAATATAGCTATTCTTCGTACAAGATTCAATATAACAGTCAATAATGCTACTAATCACTTCTATTTCTTTTCTAGTCATCATTACAGGGTATTTTTTATCACTCATTTTTCAACCTCATAATTAAAATTTGAAATCATACCAACTTCTGTTCTTCCATCATCAGCTAAAAATATTTCATTAACATCTTCAGTTAATTCAAAAATGACGTCCTCATCATCAAAACTCTTTTTTATATTAACCATTTCCTCTTCACTAACTTGGACTTCACAAGCATAATTAAATTTAATTTTTAATATCATTTTTCTTCTCCTATCCAAATTTCAATAACTCTATCTTTTCTTAAATATTGCAAATAAGAACTATTCTCGCTACTGCAATTAATTACATCATCATCACAATACCAATCATCCCAAAAATCATTTACATTGTCAGCTTTTATAATCTTACAAGGATAATCCTCATCAGAATAGTGTCTACAATCATCATAATAAAGTCTTACAATCATTCTTTTACCTCTTCTAATAATTCTTGATCTTCGTAAATATTTCCTACTACATAACAATTGCCAGCAAGCCTAGTAGTTTCATCTGAAAAATCTTCAAATCTGATATAGTCATTTTTAGTTTTTACATATGCTCCAAAGCAATTAATAATAACTTCGCCTTTAAACGATTCTTCACCGTCCCTGTATTCCACGATGTCACCTTCGTATATATCCACTCCATTTTCATCTTTTAAACCTATAGATTGCATTAAACTTATATCGTTCGTAAGAAACATATATTCACAATCTCCATCTCCGTTAAAATCAACTAAAATGCTATTTGTATTTACAACACCAATGTTGTATATCATTCTCTTATATTTATTAAAATATGCTCTAAATTTTCGTATCATTCTTCCACCTCACAACCTCTTTTTTTACATAAAATGATCTATAGCTTTATTTGCACCGTATATTAAAAATCCTGCAAAAAAGCAACCAATAAATTCCAACAAACTATGATTTTCCATAAACATTACACATATCATTATCCAAAGTATATTATTATCAATTTCATCTTTGTAATTCATTCTTTCACCTCAACTTCTTTAAAGTCAGCTAAATCCGTATTAAATTTTTCTTTTATTTCATCAATTTCTTTGAGGGTAAATTGTGTCTGTATTTCTTTTGATTCATTCTTATAATCTAGCCAATATTCGTCATGTCCTATCCAATAATTTAAATAATTTTTATAGATTGGACTTGGTTTAAACCATCTATGTCTCAAATAAAACTTCTTTTCTTCCTCTCTATCCTCAACCGGTGTTTTTGCATATT
>OLJD01000106.1_pt1 | contig 29260 bp, 17 predicted proteins | sample 1601441 | NCBI WGS metagenome assembly OLJD01 (sample SAMN04436853, study PRJEB24849) | human gut metagenome | biome: human gut; feature: NICU; material: stool | host: Homo sapiens | place: USA: Saint Louis, MO | collected 2011-10-01 | reverse complement strand
AATTTAATTTTAATATGTATTAACGCTAAGTTTTTGGGTTAGAATTTGAGTTGCACTAGATGTAAGATTTTTTTAAATCTCATTTTTAAATCTTTTTACGGATAAAGTTGATTTTAAGTAGCTCAATTATTGAAATAAAAGGGTATAATTCTAAAGTTTAATAACTTGACTATTTGTAAAATTAAATTTGGGGGAAATGGTTAAGTTAGTTTATAGAATTCACAATTTTTTATTTGGGAGATGTTAATTTTGGCTAATAGTGAAAAGAACAGGGTTTATGGTATTTTACAATTAGAGACATTATTCAAAGAGATTGATTCAATTTTTAATACAATCAAAGAAGAATATGGAATGTCTAAAGAGGAAATTTTGATTTTACTTACACTTTTGGAAAAAGGCTCAATGACTTTAAAGGAAATGGATAAATATGTTCATATTAAACCGTATAAACGTACACGTACTTATAATAATTTAGTTAATCTTGAGTGGATTTACAAAGAAAGACCTCAAGATGATGAACGTACAGTTATTATTCATTTTAATGACAAGCAAAATTCTAAAAAAGAAGATTTGTTAAAGTTTATTGATGACTCAATTAAAATCAAGTCTGAACCAATGCAATCTAGTTTACAATCTATTTTAGCAGTTTAATTTAACGTGCTTTAAATCTTTAACTGAACAAATTATTTTATTTGAATCATGGGTATAATTATGAGAATTAGTTGTTGAACTATATTAAAGAGTGTTTTCAAAATTATGAGGATCAGTAAACTTAATAGCACTTAAAAGTAAGGTATACTTCGTGATGAAATTTATAATTAAAAAAGAACCTGGGACAAAATGTTTGCTTGTCTCAGGTTCTTTTTACGTGCACGTGTATAAATTTTTTAATTACGTTTTTCAATAGCACAGATAAAAGGAGCGTTATTCTTTTGATTTATGAATTGATATTGTAATATATGAGCTTTATTTTGATCAAAGTTTTGTAAAAATTCAAGTAGTGCTTCTTTTTCTACTTTACCTTCTTCATGACCGTGATATATAACTAATATAATAATTCCTTCAATACTTAAGATATCAAAGATTTCATTAATAGCCATAATTGTTGTTTCAGGTTTAGTGACAATTTCTTTGTTACCTTTCGGTAAATAACCTAAATTAAAAATAGCAGCATCTATGCAACCGTGATGTTGGGCGGGAATGTGCAATTTAGCATTTTCATGACCAGATTGGATTAATTTTACATTCGAATAATCTTTTGTTTTTTTGTGCGTATTCAAAATTGCTTGTTCTTGTATATCGAATCCATAGACAAATCCATTTGGAACATGTTGAGCAAAATAAGCAGTATCATTCCCATTACCACATGTTGCATCAATTACAATACTATTATGATTAATATGAGAATCAATTAACGATTTAGAGAAGGGTAAAATACGTTCTAGTTTCATGATTGTATACTCTGCTTGTTCATTTTACCTTGATAGGAGTTTCGTCTAGCAAGCTCATTATCAATTTCATTTAATACTTCCCATTTATTAACACTCCACATTGGTCCAACCATTAGATCTATAGGTCCATCTCCAGTGATTCTGTGCACAATCATTTCTGGGGGTAATACTTCAAGTTGATCACAAACAAGATTGGTATAATCTTGTTGACTCATAAACTCGAGCATACCTTTTTCATATTGTTTAACCATAGGCGTTCCTTTTAGCAAGTGTAATAAATGAATTTTAATACCTTGAACGTCCATCTGAGCGACTTCTTTAGCAGTCTCCATCATCATGTCATAATTTTCACCTGGTAAGCCGTTGATTATGTGCGTACAAACATTTATATTATGTTTGCGTAATTTTGTTACGCCGTCATAGTATGTTTGCATATCATGAGCACGATTTATTAAATCGGAAGTTGACTGATGCACAGTTTGTAGGCCCAACTCTACCCATAAGTAAGTGCGCTGATTAAGTTCAGCTAAATATTCTACAACATCATCAGGCAAACAATCAGGTCTTGTCGCGATTGATAAACCAACGACGCCATCTTCTTTTAAGACAGGTTCATATTTTTCTTTTAGTACTTCAACAGGTGCATGCGTATTTGTAAACGCCTGAAAGTATGCAATATATTGACCTTCACTCCATTTTTCATGCATACGTTCTTTTATTTTTTTGAATTGAACTTCAATTGGTTCAGCTCTATTACCTGCAAAGTCACCGCTTCCTGCTGCAGAACAAAATGTGCAACCTCCATGAGCTACAGTACCATCTCTATTTGGGCAATCAAAACCTCCGTCTAATGCGACCTTAAATATTTTCTGACCAAACTTGTTTTTTAAATGATAGTTCCATGTGTGATAGCGTTTATCTTCAAAGGCATACGGGAAATAGTTACCCATAATACATTTTCCTTTCTATTTAGGTTCTAAGTACAGATTTTAACATATTTTAGTGTTATAGTGTCTATTGTAGATTGAGAAAAATATAAAGAGAGGGACTCATGATATGAATATACCTAAATCAGTATGGTGGCTAGTTATAGGTATGGCACTTAATATAACCGGCGCCAGTTTTTTGTGGCCTTTAAATACAATTTTCATGAAGGAAGAACTTCATAAGAGTTTAACAATTGCAGGTATCGTTTTGATGATTAATTCATTTGGAATGGTTGTAGGTAATTTGTTAGGTGGTTCTTTGTTTGATAAACTTGGTGGTTACAAAACGATTTTAATAGGTACATTTACGTGTTTATGTAGTACCACATTACTCAACTTGTTTCATGGCTGGCCATGGTATGCAATTTGGTTAGTACTACTTGGATTTGGTGGCGGAATGATAGTTCCTGCTATTTATGCGATGGCAGGTGCCGTTTGGCCTAATGGAGGAAGACAAACTTTTAATGCTATCTACTTAGCACAAAATATAGGGGTTGCTTTAGGCGCGGCATTAGGAGGTTTTGTGGCTGAATTTAGTTTCAATTATATTTTTATGGCAAACCTCATTATGTATGTACTTTTTGCCATCGTGGCGATTACACAGTTCAATTTAGAGATTAATGCTAAATTTAAACCACAAGATTCGATAGATTTAAAAAGCAAAGAAAATAAAAAACGATTTACTGCTATGATGCTAGTATGTGCAATGTTTGCAATTTGTTGGATTGCATATATTCAATGGGAAACAACGATAGCTTCATTCACACAATCAATTAATATTTCAATGTCTCAATATAGTGTATTATGGACAATCAATGGAATTATGATTTTAGTAGCTCAACCTTTAATAAGACCAATTATTATCTTATTAAAAGGTAATTTAAAACATCAAATGTTTGTAGGTATTTTAATTTTTATGAGTTCTTTCCTAGTGACGAGTTTTGCAAATCACTTTGCTATATTTGTAGTTGGCATGGTCATTTTAACTTTTGGAGAAATGTTTGTTTGGCCTGCAGTACCAACTATAGCAAATCAACTTGCACCAGTTGGAAAGCAAGGGCAATACCAAGGATTTGTTAATTCAGCATCTACAGTGGGTAAAGCATTTGGACCATTTATTGGGGGTATACTTGTAGATACATTTAATATGAGTATGATGTTTATTGGGATGATTATATTATTAAGTTTTGCACTGTTATTTTTAAGTTTCTATGATAAAGTGTTACCCAAGAATTTTAAAAATCAACATCAATCAAGAAGACGACGAAATCAGAATGGTATTTAATTAAAGTAATGATATTTAATTAACTACTTGCATTCATTGACCATATACAATAATATTAAACACGTATAGTATTAAGCATTTAGAGGCTTTTCTACAGAGAGCTAGTGTTGGTGAGAGCTAGTGTTAAGGACTAAATGACTTATTAACATAAACGACATTTAACTAGACATCTCTTACTATTAAAATGAAGTGCGCTAACTGTTAGCGAATAAGGGTGGTAACGCGGCACAGGTCGTCCCTTTCAAATCATTAATAGTAGAGATGTCTTTTTATGAATTAGGAGGAAATGTGTTGAATTATAATCATAAGGAAATTGAAAAAAAGTGGCAGAATTACTGGGAAGAAAATAAGACCTTTAAAACGAATGATAATTTAGGACAAAAGAAATTTTATGCATTAGACATGTTTCCTTATCCATCTGGTGCTGGTTTACACGTAGGTCATCCAGAAGGATATACGGCAACGGATATCATCTCACGATATAAAAGAATGCAAGGTTACAATGTATTACATCCTATGGGGTGGGATGCTTTTGGTTTGCCGGCAGAACAATATGCTTTAGATACTGGTAATGATCCTCGTGAATTTACACAGAAAAATATTCAAACTTTCAAAAGACAAATTCAAGAATTAGGATTTAGTTATGATTGGGATAGAGAAGTGAATACTACAGATCCTGAATATTATAAATGGACGCAGTGGATATTTATTCAGTTGTATAATAAAGGGTTAGCTTATGTTGATGAAGTTGCTGTCAATTGGTGTCCTGCATTAGGTACTGTTTTGTCGAATGAAGAGGTTGTCGATGGGGTATCAGAACGTGGCGGTCATCCTGTTTATCGTAAGCCTATGAAACAATGGGTACTCAAAATTACAGAATATGCTGATAGATTACTAGAAGATTTAGATGAGTTAGATTGGCCTGAATCAATTAAAGACATGCAACGAAACTGGATTGGACGTTCAGAAGGTGCCAAAGTAACATTTAAAATTGAGCAATCTGACCAAAATATTGAAGTGTTTACGACACGACCAGATACAATCTATGGTACTTCTTTCTTAGTTTTAAGCCCAGAACACCCACTTGTGAATGAAATTACGACAAGTGATAAAGAACAAGAAGTCAAATTGTATCAAAATGAAGCATCAAAAAAATCTGATTTAGAACGTACGGACTTAGCTAAAGAAAAAACAGGTGTGTTTACTGGAACATTTGCAATTAATCCGCTCTCTGGCGATAAATTACCTATTTGGATAGCAGATTATGTTTTATCAACTTACGGTACTGGTGCAGTAATGGCTGTGCCTGGACATGATGAGCGAGATCATGAATTTGCTACGAAGTTTAATTTACCAATTATCGAAGTTATAGAGGGTGGCGAAGTTCAAAAATATGCATACACAGGTGAAGGAAAACACATTAATTCTGGAGAATTAGACGGTCTAGAAAATGAAGCGGCAATAAGTAAAGCGATAGAATTGCTTGAATCTAAAGGTGCTGGTGAGAAAAAAGTCAATTATAAATTACGTGATTGGTTATTTAGTAGGCAACGTTATTGGGGAGAACCAATTCCTATTATACATTGGGAAGATGGATCAATGACTACAGTTCCTGAAGATGAATTGCCTTTACTACTTCCTGAAACAGATGAAATTAAGCCATCAGGTACCGGTGAATCTCCACTTGCAAATATAGATGCGTTCGTAAACGTTATCGATGAAAAGACAGGTATGAAGGGGCGCCGAGAAACCAATACAATGCCTCAATGGGCTGGCAGTTGCTGGTACTATTTACGTTACATTGATCCACATAACGAAAAAATGATAGCAGATCCTGAAAAATTAAAGCATTGGCTACCTGTTGATTTATATATTGGAGGCGTGGAACATGCAGTACTTCACTTATTATATGCAAGATTCTGGCATAAAGTGTTATATGACTTAGGTGTTGTACCAACAAAAGAACCATTCCAAAAACTATACAATCAGGGAATGATTTTAGGCGAAGGCAATGAAAAAATGAGTAAGTCTAAAGGTAATGTGATTAATCCAGATGATATTGTTGCATCACATGGTGCTGATACATTACGACTATATGAAATGTTTATGGGACCTTTAGATGCTGCGATCGCATGGAGTGAAAAAGGTTTAGATGGTTCTAGAAGATTCTTAGATCGTGTTTGGAGACTTATCATTACTGATGAAAATTCAATCAATAAAAAAATTGTAGATTCTAACAATCATTCACTTGATAAGGTTTACAATCAAACTGTGAAAAAAGTAACAGAAGATTTTGATACACTTAGTTTTAATACTGCAATCAGTCAATTAATGGTGTTTATTAATGAGTGTTATAAAACCAATGAAGTTTACAAACCTTATATCGAAGGGTTTGTAAAAATGTTATCGCCTATTGCACCACACATTGGTGAAGAATTATGGGATCGATTAGGGCATGAAAATACCATTACTTATCAACCATGGCCAACATTTGATGAAAGTTTATTAGTAGATGATGAAGTTGAAATCGTAGTTCAAGTCAATGGTAAAGTTAGAGCAAAAATCAATATTCCAAAAGATTTATCTAAAGAAGAAATGCAAGACTTAGCCTTGTCTAATGATAATGTTAAAATGAGTATTGAAGGAAAAGAAGTTAAAAAAGTTATTGCTGTACCTCAAAAGCTAGTTAATATAGTTGCTAAATAATATTTTTCTAAAGGAGTGCTATTAAATGGAGTCAATAACAGTAGATGAATTAAAGAAAAAAATATTAGATTCAAATCCAGTTAACATTGTAGATGTTCGCACAAACGAAGAAACTGAAATGGGTGTTATTCCTGGAGCAAAAACAATTCCTATGGATGAAATTCCTGATAATTTAAAAGAATTCAATAAAAATGACACGTATTATATTGTGTGTGCAGCGGGGTCACGCAGTGCTAAAGTAGTTTCATATTTAGAAGAACAAGGTGTTCATGCTGTAAATGTCGAAGGTGGAATGAATGCATGGGGCGATGAAGGTACTGTAATTGATAATATTTAAAGAACTTCGAAGTTGTAGATAACGATATTCTAAATTAAAAATTAATACAAATGAGTTTATAATTTATTCTAGTAAATTCTGGAATTACACTGTAAATCACAAATGTGGTCACTGAGTACGATTAAGATTTTTATTTGAAATCTTAGTCGTACTTTTTTTGATATAAAAATCATTAAATAATTCAATGTGGATCTCAAAAAACAAATTCTGATATCATTTAAAAATATATTAAGATAAATTTTTATACTACTAGATTTAGAATAATATAGATGATAAAATTAAAAAGACTTTAAATAGTTGTGTTTGATTAAATGAGCGATATTGGGATGAGTCATTACTTTAAATATTTTTCAAAGTTCATTAGACATACATCATAAAGAATTTACAACTAGGAGGCCAATTTAATGAATCTATTTAGAAAACAGAAATTTAGTATTAGAAAATTTAATATAGGTATTTTTTCAGCATTAATAGCTACAGTCGCATTTTTAGCTCATCCGGGGCAAGCAACAGCATCAGAACTGGAACCTTCTCAAAATAATGACACTACAGCTCAATCTGATGGAGGGTTAGAAAACACATCTCAGTCTAATCCTATAAGTGAGGAAACCACAAATACATTATCTGGGCAAACAGTACCTTCATCTACTGAAAATAAGCAAACACAAAATGTTCCTAATCATAACGCTCAACCAATTGCAATAAATACTGAAGAAGCTGAATCTGCTCAAACAGCATCTTATACCAATATCAATGAAAATAATGATACGAGTGACGATGGGTTACATGTTAATCAGCCGGCTAAACATCATATTGAAGCCCAATCTGAAGATGTAACAAATCACACGAACTCAAATCATTCAAATTCATCGATTCCAGAAAATAAAGCTACAACAGAATCATCAAGTAAACCTAAAAAAAGAGGGAAAAGATCATTAGATACAAATAGCGGAAATGACACGACAAGTACAACTCAAAATACGGATCCAAATTTAAGTAATACAGGTCCAAATGGCATTAACACTGTAATTACATTTGATGATTTAGGAATTAAGACAAGTACTAATCGCTCTCGACCTGAGGTAAAGGTAGTTGATAGTCTAAATGGCTTTACAATGGTTAATGGTGGTAAGGTCGGTTTATTAAATAGTGTGTTAGAACGTACAAGCGTGTTTGATAGTGCCGATCCGAAAAATTATCAAGCAATAGATAATGTCGTAGCCTTAGGACGTATTAAAGGAAATGATCCGAATGATCATGATGGTTTCAACGGTATAGAAAAAGAATTTTCAGTGAACCCTAATTCTGAGATAATATTTTCATTTAATACAATGACTGCTAAAAACAGAAAAGGTGGAACTCAATTAGTTTTAAGAAATGCAGAAAATAATCAAGAAATTGCTTCAACTGATATTCAAGGAGGCGGCGTATATCGTTTATTCAAGTTACCTGATAACGTACATAGGTTAAAAGTTCAATTTCTACCTATGAACGAAATACACTCAGATTTTAAAAGAATTCAACAGCTACATGATGAGTATAGATACTATTCTTTTATAGATACAATTGGTGTTAATTCTGGTTCACATCTATATGTGAAATCAAGACAAGTTAACAAAAATGTAAAGAATGGTAAAGAATTTGAAGTTAATACTCGTATAGAGAATAATGGTAACTTCGCTGCTGCTATAGGTCAAAATGAACTTACTTATAAAGTAACACTACCAGAAAATTTCGAATACGTTGATAATTCAACTGAAGTTTCATTTGTTAACGGGAATGTGCCTAATTCTACGGTAAATCCGTTTTCAGTTAATTTCGATAGACAAAATCATACTTTAACGTTTAGTAGTAATGGTTTAAATTTAGGAAGAAGTGCTCAGGATGTTGCTAGATTCTTGCCCAATAAAATACTAAATATTAGATACAAGCTTAGACCTGTCAACATCTCAACGCCACGTGAAGTGACTTTCAATGAAGCAATTAAATATAAGACATTTTCTGAATATTACATTAACACTAATGACAATACTGTTACTGGTCAACAAACACCTTTCAGTATTAATGTCATCATGAATAAAGACGATTTATCAGAACAGGTCAATAAGGATATCATCCCATCGAACTATACACTTGCTTCTTATAATAAATATAATAAGTTGAAAGAACGTGCTCAGACTGTTCTGGATGAAGAAACAAACAATACACCTTTTAACCAAAGATACTCTCAAACTCAAATTGATGATTTGTTACACGAATTACAAACAACACTAATAAATCGTGTGAGTGCTTCGAGAGAAATTAATGATAAAGCTCAAGAAATGACTGATGCTGTATATGATAGTACAGAATTAACTACTGAAGAAAAAGATACATTAGTTGATCAAATTGAAAATCATAAAAATGAAATTTCTAATAACATTGATGATGAACTTACAGATGATGGTGTTGAAAGAGTCAAAGAGGCTGGATTACATACTCTAGAAAGTGATACTCCACATCCAGTAACAAAACCAAATGCACGACAAGTTGTGAATAACAGAGCAGATCAACAAAAGACGCTTATACGTAACAATCATGAGGCAACTACCGAAGAACAAAATGAAGCGATTAGACAAGTTGAGGCACATTCATCTGATGCTATCGCCAAAATAGGTGAGGCAGAAACAGATACCACTGTAAATGAAGCTAGAGACAATGGTACGAAATTAATAGCTACAGATGTTCCAAATCCAACTAAAAAAGCAGAAGCTAGAGCGGCAGTTACCAACAGTGCAAATTCAAAAATTAAGGATATCAACAATAATACACAAGCAACATTAGACGAGAGAAATGATGCTATCGCACTTGTTAATAGATCAAAAGATGAAGCAATTCAAAATATTAACACTGTACAAGGTAATGATGATGTCACTGAAGCACAAAATAATGGAACGAATACGATACAACAAGTACCATTAACTCCAGTGAAAAGACAAAATGCAATAGCAACTATCAATGCTAAAGCGGATGAACAAAAACGTTTAATTCAAGCAAACAATAATGCAACGACTGAAGAAAAAGCTGATGCAGAGCGTAAAGTTAATGAAGCAGTCATAACTGCAAATCAAAATATTACCAATGCAACTACTAATAGAGATGTTGATCAAGCACAAACAACTGGAAGTGGTATCATATCTGCTATTAGTCCTGCAACGAAGATTAAAGAGGATGCACGTGCAGCAGTAGAAGCTAAAGCTATTGCACAAAATCAACAAATTAATTCAAATAATATGGCAACAACTGAAGAAAAGGAGGATGCATTAAATCAAGTAGAAGCACATAAGCAGGCCGCAATAGCAACTATCAATCAAGCGCAGTCAACTCAGCAAGTTTCTGAAGCTAAGAATAATGGCATAAATACTATTAATCAAGATCAACCTAACGCAGTTAAGAAAAATAATACAAAAACAATATTAGAACAAAAAGGAAACGAGAAAAAGTCAGCAATAGCTCAAACACCTGATGCTACCACTGAAGAGAAACAAGAAGCTGTCAGTGCTGTTTCGCAAGCTGTTACCAATGGCATTACCCATATCAACCAAGCAAATTCTAATGATGATGTTGATCAAGAACTTAGTAATGCAGAACAAATTATTACTCATACTAATGTCAATGTTCAAAAAAAACCTCAAGCCAGACAAGCATTGATTGCTAAAACAAATGAAAAGCAGAGTGCGATTAATTCTGATAATGAAGGCACTATAGAAGAAAAACAAAAAGCAATTCAAAGTTTGAATGATGCTAAAAATTTAGCTGATGAACAAATTACACAGGCTGCTTCTAATCAAAATGTCGACAACGCCTTAAATATAGGTATAAGTAATATCAGTAAAATACAGACTAATTTCACTAAAAAGCAACAAGCTAGAGACCAAGTAAATCAAAAGTTCCAAGAAAAAGAAGCTGAGTTAAATTCAACACCTCATGCAACTCAAGATGAAAAACAAGATGCGTTAACTAGATTAACACAAGCAAAAGAAACTGCACTCAACGACATAAATCAAGCACAAACAAATCAAAATGTGGATACAGCACTTACTAGTGGAATTCAAAATATTCAAAATACACAAGTTAATGTTAGGAAAAAGCAAGAAGCCAAAACTACGATTAATGATATTGTTCAACAACATAAACAAACTATACAAAATAATGATGATGCTACAACTGAAGAGAAGGAAGTCGCAAATAATTTAGTTAATGCATCACAGCAAAATGTAATTAGTAAGATTGATAATGCTACAACGAATAATCAAATTGATGGTATTGTGAGTGATGGTAGACAAAGCATAAATGCAATTACACCTGATACATCAATTAAAAGAAATGCTAAAAATGATATTGATATTAAAGCAGCTGATAAGAAAATAAAAATTCAAAGAATAAATGATGCTACAGATGAAGAAATTCAAGAAGCGAATCGTAAAATTGAAGAAGCTAAGATTGAAGCAAAAGATAATATTCAACGCAATAGTACTAGAGATCAAGTAAATGAAGCGAAAACTAATGGAATAAATAAAATAGAAAATATAACACCAGCAACTACTGTGAAATCTGAAGCTAGACAAGCAGTACAGAATAAAGCAAATGAACAGATTAATCATATTCAAAACACGCCTGATGCAACTAATGAAGAAAAACAAGAGGCAATAAATAGAGTAAGTGCTGAATTAGCAAGAGTTCAAGCACAAATAAATGCAGAACATACAACCCAAGGTGTCAAAACTATCAAAGACGACGCGATAACTTCTTTATCTCGAATTAATGCACAAGTTGTTGAGAAAGAGTCTGCAAGAAATGCAATCGAACAAAAGGCAACACAACAAACGCAATTTATTAATAATAATGATAATGCTACAGATGAAGAAAAAGAGGTCGCCAACAATTTAGTTATCGCTACAAAACAAAAATCATTAGATAATATTAACTCCTTATCTTCAAATAATGATGTTGAAAATGCTAAAGTAGCAGGAATAAATGAAATAGCTAACGTTTTACCAGCAACCGCTGTTAAGTCAAAAGCAAAAAAAGATATTGATCAAAAACTCGCGCAACAGATTAATCAAATTCAAACGCATCAAACTGCTACAACTGAGGAAAAAGAAGCGGCTATTCAATTGGCAAATCAAAAATCAAATGAAGCAAGAACAGCAATTCAAAATGAACATAGTAACAATGGTGTCGCACAAGCTAAATCTAACGGCATTCATGAAATTGAATTAGTTATGCCAGATGCGCACAAAAAATCTGATGCTAAACAAAGTATCGATAATAAATATAATGAGCAAAGTAATACTATCAACACTACACCAGATGCAACAGATGAAGAAAAGCAAAAAGCATTAGATAAATTAAAAATAGCTAAAGATGCAGGATACAACAAAGTTGATCAAGCGCAAACAAACCAACAAGTATCTGATGCAAAAACTGAGGCTATAGATACGATAACTAATATTCAAGCAAATGTTGCAAAAAAACCATCCGCTCGAGTGGAATTAGATTCAAAGTTTGAGGATTTAAAGCGTCAAATCAATGCAACGCCCAATGCTACAGAAGAAGAAAAACAAGATGCAATTCAAAGATTGAATGGTAAAAGAGATGAAGTTAAGAATCTAATAAATCAAGATAGACGTGACAATGAAGTTGAACAGCACAAAAATATTGGACTTCAAGAATTAGAAACGATTCATGCTAATCCAACTAGAAAATCTGATGCGCTCCAAGAGTTACAAACTAAATTTATTTCACAAACAGAGTTAATTAATAATAACAAAGATGCAACTAATGAAGAAAAAGATGAAGCCAAACGACTTCTTGAGATTAGTAAAAATAAAACTATAACAAATATCAATCAAGCGCAAACTAATAATCAAGTTGATAATGCTAAAGATAACGGCATGAATGAGATTGCTACCATAATACCAGCAACAACAATTAAAACAGATGCAAAAACGGCTATTGATAAAAAAGCTGAGCAACAAGTTACAATCATCAATGGTAACAACGATGCAACAGATGAAGAAAAAGCAGAGGCTAGAAAGCTGGTTGAAAAAGCGAAAATTGAAGCCAAATCTAATATTACAAATAGTGATACTGAAAGGGAAGTCAATGGTGCTAAAACCAATGGGTTAGAAAAAATAAACAATATTCAACCATCAACTCAAACTAAAACAAATGCTAAGCAAGAAATAAATGACAAAGCTCAAGAACAATTAATCCAAATTAATAACACGCCTGATGCAACCGAAGAAGAAAAGCAAGAGGCAACAAATAGAGTCAATGCTGGATTAGCACAAGCAATACAAAATATTAATAATGCACATAGTACTCAAGAAGTAAATGAATCTAAAACAAATAGTATTGCTACAATCAAGAGTGTACAACCCAATGTGATCAAAAAACCGACTGCTATAAATAGTTTGACTCAAGAAGCTAATAATCAAAAGACGTTAATAGGTAATGATGGTAATGCTACTGATGATGAAAAAGAGGCTGCAAAGCAATTAGTGACCCAAAAATTAAATGAACAAATTCAAAAAATTCATGAAAGTACACAAGATAATCAAGTTGATAACGTAAAAGCACAAGCTATCACTGCAATTAAATTGATTAATGCAAATGCACATAAAAGACAAGATGCCATTAATATTTTGACTAATCTAGCTGAAAGTAAAAAATCAGATATAAGAGCCAATCAAGATGCAACTACTGAAGAGAAAAATACGGCAATACAATCTATAGATGATACGTTAGCACAAGCACGTAACAATATTAATGGTGCAAATACAAATGCGTTAGTGGATGAGAATTTAGAAGATGGTAAGCAAAAGTTACAACGTATTGTGTTGTCAACTCAAACTAAAACACAAGCTAAAGCAGACATTGCTCAAGCAATAGGTCAACAAAGGTCGACAATAGACCAGAATCAAAATGCTACAACAGAAGAAAAACAAGAAGCCCTTGAGAGACTTAATCAAGAAACAAATGGAGTCAATGATAGAATACAAGCAGCTTTAGCAAATCAAAATGTTACAGACGAAAAAAAAAATATATTAGAAACAATAAGAAATGTTGAACCTATTGTAATTGTAAAACCAAAGGCTAATGAAATAATTAGAAAAAAAGCTGCGGAACAAACGACTTTAATAAATCAAAATCAAGATGCGACACTAGAAGAAAAACAAATAGCACTTGGCAAATTAGAAGAAGTAAAGAATGAAGCGTTAAATCAAGTATCACAGGCACACTCAAATAATGATGTGAAAATTGCGGAAAATAATGGAATTGCTAAAATTTCTGAGGTCCATCCTGAGACTATAATTAAACGTAATGCTAAACAAGAAATTGAACAAGATGCGCAAAGTCAAATTGATACTATCAATGCAAATAATAAATCAACTAATGAAGAAAAATCAGCCGCTATAGATAGAGTTAATGTAGCTAAAATTGATGCTATTAACAATATTACTAATGCTACAACTACACAATTAGTTAATGATGCTAAAAATAGTGGTAACACGAGTATTAGCCAAATATTACCAAGTACAGCAGTCAAAACTAATGCATTAGCAGCTCTAGCTAGCGAAGCTAAAAATAAAAACGCTATAATAGATCAAACACCAAATGCGACAGCAGAAGAAAAAGAAGAAGCAAATAATAAAGTTGATCGTCTTCAAGAAGAAGCAGATGCTAATATCCTAAAAGCGCACACTACTGATGAAGTTAATAATATTAAAAATCAAGCTGTTCAAAATATTAACGCTGTTCAAGTTGAAGTTATCAAGAAACAAAACGTTAAAAACCAATTAAATCAATTCATTGATAATCAAAAGAAAATTATTGAAAATACGCCTGATGCAACACTAGAAGAAAAAGCTGAAGCTAATAGATTGCTTCAAAATGTACTAACTTCCACATCAGATGAAATTGCTAATGTAGATCATAACAACGAGGTTGATCAAGCTTTAGATAAAGCTAGACCAAAAATCGAGGAAATTGTACCACAAGTTAGTAAGAAACGAGATGTTTTAAATGCAATCCAAGAAGCATTTAATTCACAAACTCAAGAAATACAAGAGAACCAAGAAGCTACGAATGAAGAAAAAACTGAAGCATTAAATAAAATAAACCAATTACTTAATCAGGCTAAAGTAAATATTGATCAAGCACAGTCAAATAAAGATGTAGATAGTGCGAAAACACGTAGTATTCAAGATATAGAGCAAATTCAACCACATCCACAAACAAAAGCAACCGGGCGTCACAGATTAAATGAAAAAGCTAACCAACAACAAAGTACTATTGCAACTCATCCTAATTCAACAATTGAAGAAAGACAGGAAGCAAGTGCAAAACTACAAGAAGTTCTTAAAAAAGCCATAGCTAAAATAGATAAAGGTCAAACCAATGATGATGTAGAAAAGACTGTAGTAAACGGAATAGCTGAAATTGAAAATATATTACCTGCTACTACAGTTAAAGATAAAGCTAAAGCTGATGTAAATGCTGAAAAAGAGCAGAAAAACCTACAAATTAATAGTAATGATGAAGCAACGACTGAAGAAAAATTAGTTGCTAGTGACAATTTAAATCACGTTGTCGAGACAACAAATCAAGCTATTGAGGATGCACCAGATACCAACCAAGTGAATGTAGAAAAGAACAAAGGTATAGGTACAATTAGAGATATTCAACCACTTGTAGTTAAAAAACCTACTGCCAAATCTAAAATTGAAAGCGCAGTAGAAAAAAAGAAAACTGAAATTAATCAAACACAAAATGCAACTCATGATGAAGTAAGAGAGGGTTTAAATCAGTTAAATCAAATTCATGAAAAAGCCAAAAATGATGTAAATCAATCTCAAACTAATCAGCAAGTTGAAAATGCTGAGCAAAATAGTTTAGATCAAATCAATAACTTCAGACCAGATTTTAGTAAAAAACGTAATGCAGTAGCTGAAATTGTTAAAGCGCAACAAAACAAAATTGATGAAATAGAGCAAGAATTTAGTGCTACACAAGAGGAAAAAGACAATGCTTTACAACATTTAGATGAACAGGTTAAAGAAATCATTAATTCTATAAATCAAGCTAATACAGATAATGAAGTAGATAATGCTAAAACTTCTGGGTTGAATAACATAACTGAATACAGACCAGAATATAATAAAAAGAAAAATGCTATATTAAAATTATATGATGTTTCAGATACTCAAGAAGCTATAATTAATGGTTATCCTGATGCAACTGAAGATGAACTTCAAGAAGCTAATAGTAAGTTAAATAAAATACTTTTAGATGCAAAAAAACAAATTGGTCTTGCGCACACAAATAATGAAGTTGATGATATTTATAATGAAGTTTCCCAAAAAATGAAAACTATTTTACCACGTGTAGATACAAAAGCGGTAGCACGTTCTGTACTTAATGCACTTGCTAAACAATTGATTAAAACTTTTGAAAATACTGCAGATGTTACTCACGAGGAACGTAATGATGCGATTAATCATGTAAAAGAACAATTATCTTTAGTATTCAATGCCATTGAAAAAGACCGAAAAGATATACAAGTTGCGCAAGATGAATTATTTGGATTAAATGAATTAAATAGTATATTTATCAACATAACTCAAAAGCCAACTGCCAGAAAAGCAATTAGTGGTATGGCGAGTCAATTAAACAACTCTATCAATAATACGCCATATGCTACAGAAGAAGAACGACAAATTGCACTGAATAAAGTTAAGGCGATTGTTGATGATGCAAATGAAAAAATACGAGAAGCTAACACTGATAGCGAAGTACTTGGAACAAAATCAAACGCAATAACATTGTTACAAGCAATCAGTGCGGATGTACAAGTTAAACCACAAGCATTTGAAGAAATCAATGCACAAGCTGAAATTCAAAGAGAACGAATTAATGGAAATAGTGATGCGACAAGAGAAGAAAAAGAAGAAGCTTTAAAACAAGTTGATACATTAGTAAATCATTCATTTATTACAATTAATAATGTTAATAAAAATCAAGAAGTTTATGATACTAAAGACAAAACGATTGAAGCTATTCATAAAATCAAACCAATATCAACTATCAAACCACAAGCATTAAATGAAATCACTATTCAACTAGACACTCAACGTGATTTAATAAAGAATAATAAAGAGTCTACAGTTGAAGAAAAAGCCTCGGCTATCGATAAATTAATTAAAACTGCAGCAAGAATAGCCGAATCAATAGATAAAGCTCAAACAAATGAAGAAGTTAAAAATATTAAAAAACAAAGTATTGATGAAATTTCTAAAATACTACCTGTTATTGAAATTAAATCAGCTGCAAGAAATGAAATTCATCAAAAAGCAGAAGTTATTCGCGGATTAATTAATGATAATGAAGAAGCGACTAAAGAAGAAAAAGATATCGCATTAAATCAATTAGACACAACTCTAACACAAGCAAATGTTTCAATTGACCAAGCATTAACAAATGAAGCTGTTAATAGAGCTAAAGAAATAGCAAATTCTGAAATTAATAAAATTTCTGTCATTGCCATTAAAAAGCCTGAAGCTATAGCAGAAATTCAAGAACTAGCAGATAAAAAATTAAATAAATTTAAACAAAGTCAAGAAGCTACTATTGAAGAAAAGCAATCAGCTATCAATGAATTAGAACAAGCTTTAAAATCAGCTATTAATCATATTCATCAATCTCAAAATAATGAATCAGTGAGCGCTGCATTAAAAGAAAGTATATCTTTAATAGACTCGATTGAAATTCAAGCACATAAAAAATTAGAAGCTAAAGCATACATTGATGGATATAGTGACGATAAAATTAATGACATATCTTCTAGAGCGACTAACGAAGAAAAACAAATATTTGTAAGTAAACTTAAAGCATTAATCAATCGTACACATAAACAGATTGACGAAGCTGAAACATTTGTTTCAGTTGAAACAATTGTCCGAAACTTTAAAGTTGAAGCGGATAAATTAAACTCAATTGTACGTAAAAAAGCTAAAGCATCGAAGGAAATTGAATTAGAAGCAGACCATGTAAAGCAAATGATAAATGCAAATTTAAGTGCTAGTACTAGAGTGAAACAAAATGCTCGTACATTGATAAATGAAATTGTTAGTAACGCTTTAAGTCAACTTAATAAAGTAACCACAAATAAAGAAGTTGATGAAATAGTTAACGAAACGATTGAAAAACTTAAGTCAATACAAATAAGAGAAGATAAAATATTGAGTAGTCAACGTTCATCAACATCTATGACGGAAAAATCTAATCAATGTTATAGTTCCGAGAATAATACAATTAAATCTCTACCAGAGGCAGGAAATGCTGATAAATCACTACCATTAGCAGGAGTTACTTTAATATCTGGTTTAGCAATCATGTCCTCACGTAAAAAGAAAAAAGATAAAAAAGTAAATGACTAAATTTATAAATCACAAAACCGGAGATATCAATTGATAAACTCCCTTCAAAGTAGACATTAATATAATGAAAACTTTGAAGGGAGTATTTTTAGATATTCAATATAAAATCGACGCTAATCTATTATTATACGTCTTTTAAGAATAGCAAAATGTAAATTCTTTTCAATACTAAATCAGTTCATTTAAGGTAGTTATTAATATTTACCATTTATATGTGAAATATAATAATTATAAATTTAATGGAGTTGAATACCTTTATCACGTTCTAATAACAAATTATTAATTGTAATGGTGGTTATGTTGTGGAAATATTAAGAAATACTATTTATGAATTAGTTTATGTACAATCTAGATAAGTTTAATAATAAAAATTATTTGTTTTGATCTATTTTAAATTCACCAGCAAACATTCCAGCAACATGACCCGTAACTAATGCGCTTGTTATATTATAACCTCCAGTGTATCCATGAATATCTAGGACTTCGCCACATAAAAATAATCCTGGCACTAATTTAGACATCATAGTTTTTGGTTCTATTTCTTTTAAAGAAATACCGCCGCCTGTCACAAAAGCTTTGTCTAATGGAAGTGTGCCATCTACTGTAAAGGTAAAAGTCTTTAGAAGATTAATAAAAGTTTGAAACTGTTGATTTGATAAATGATGTGCAGTCATTTCATCATTAATACCAGATTGTTCGAGAATAAACAATAAATACCGCTCTTCTATTAATCCTCGCAAGCTATTTTTAATATATTTATCTGGTTCTGCATTAAGTATTTTTCTCACTTTTTGAGATAGTTGATCTACGTTTAGTTCAGGAAAAACATCTAATTGCATATGGATATTTTTCTTTTTTTGATTTTTCTGCTCTTTATAAACAAACTGACTACATCTAAGAGCAGCAGGACCACTAATTCCAAAATGTGTGAATATCATATCCATTTGATGACTTACTCTTTTTTTACCATTTTTCTTTAAGACCGATAAATTAACATCTTTTAAACTTAACCCTTTTAAGCGATTTGATTTGATAAAAGTTTCTGATGAAGTGATAGGCACTTCAGTAGGGAATAATTCTGTTATAGAATGACCTAGAGATTTTGCAAATTTGTAACCATCTCCAGTAGAACCGGTTTGAGGAACTGATGTACCGCCTGTAGCAATAATTAAACTGTGACTTTCAAATTCACCTATTTGTGTTTTAACTTTAAAATTATGGTCATAGGAAACACTGACAACTGGTGTTTCTTCCTTAACCTCAACATGATTTTCTTTGAGTTGGTTAATAAGCACATCAACAACATCTTGAGATTTATTTGAAACTGGAAACATTCTACCATGATCTTCTTCTTTAAGTTTGACTCCACGGGTTTCAAAAAAATTTATAATAGAAAGATTATCAAAAACTGAAAAAGGGCTATATAGGAATTTACCATTACCCGGAATATTTTTTATGATTTCATCATATGGAAGTCTATTAGTTACGTTGCAACGACCACCACCTGAGATTTTTAGTTTCCGTCCAAGACCTTTTTTCTTTTCAATTAATAAAACTGATTTATTTTTTTCACTTGCAGCAACTGCAGCCATAGCCCCACTTGGGCCACCTCCGATAACAATTGTTTGATACATGATGATAACCTCCACACCTTTTTATCTTAATTATTGTAAATGGAATAGGATGACAAAGCTTAAGATAATAATTATAATATAAAACTTGGCAAATAATATTAAAATTGAAGTTGAGAGTCTATTAAAGTCCATATTGATTTTAATTAAAGTTATCTTTATAGGACAAACAACTATTATTTTGTGATATATTTTAAAGTAATGCAAGATAATGAGTTTAACAGTAAAAATAGAACTGACAAGCATTAATAATTATTAAGATAGGAAGATAGGTTATGAGTGAAAGTAAAGAAATGGTTCGTGGAACCTTTTTAATTACAATAAGTATTTTAATTACAAAAGTATTAGGTGTCTTATTTATTATTCCGTTTACTGCTTTAATAGGTGGACAAGCCAACATGGCACCTTTTACTTATGCTTATGCACCATACAATATAGCTATAGCTATAGCAACAGCTGGTGTTCCGCTTGCCGCGTCAAAATATGTTGCTAAATATAATGCACTAGGTGCATATAAGGTCAGTCAGAAGTTTTATAAATCAAGTTTTGTAGTCATGAGTATTACAGGAATTGTAGGTTTCCTAGTTTTATATTTATTAGCACCATACATAGCTGAACTAACCTTATCACGTAATACTCATGGTAATAGTGGATGGACAGTAGCTGATATCACTTGGATTATTAGAATAATAAGTATGGTAGTTATATTTATTCCAGTTCTCGCAACTTGGAGAGGAATATTTCAAGGATACAAATCGATGGGACCTACTGCAGTGTCAGAAGTTACAGAGCAAATTGCAAGAATTGTATTTATTTTAGTAGGTAGTTATTTAACGCTCAATGTATTTGGAGGTACAGTTCTTCAGGCAAATGGTATTGCAACGTTTGCAGCTGCAATAGGTGCAATCGCAGGAATACTTACATTATGGTATTACTGGATTAAAAGAAGAAAAAATATTAAAAAAATGGTCGACTCAGATACAGCGAATCTAAATGTTTCATACGGGAAAATGTATAAAGAAATTATTGCTTATAGTATACCGTTTGTCATAGTAAGTTTGAATTTTCCACTATTTAATTTGGTCGATCAGTTTACTCATAATGGTGCGCTTAACCTTGTAGGTGTCAAACCTGGTTTGCAAGATATATTCTTTAACATGTTAAACATGTCTACAAACAAAATAGTAATGATTCCAACATCATTAAGTGCTGGATTTGCTGTCAGTTTAATACCATTTATAACTAAAACCTATGAAGAAGGTAGATATGCAGAGATGCATCGACAAATTAGAACTTCGATTGGAGTTTTAATGTTCATTACTGTTCCAGCTAGTATTGGTATCATGGCATTAGCGCAACCTTTGTTCACAGTATTCTATGGTTTTGATCCAGTTGTTCACGGTCACGATCCAAATTTCGATGGAAGTAGATTATTATTTTATTATGCTCCTGTTGCAATTTTAATTTCATTATTAAGTGTTACAGCATCAATGTTACAGGGTATCGATAAACAAAAACTAACAGTTTTTGTTATTTTAGGATCTGTTTTAATTAAACTGATTCTCAATTATCCTTTAATTATGTTATTACACACACCTGGCGCTGTATTAAGTACAGCAATAGCTTTATTATTTGCAATTTGTTGCAATTTCTATATTCTTAAAAAATATGCAAACTTTAAATTTAGTTACAGTTGGATACATTTAGCTAAGATTATTCTAATTTCAATCATCATGATGATTGGGGTTGAGGTGATTTTCTTCATTTTAAGATTATTCTTGGAACCAACTAGATTTAATTACTTGATTATTGTTGCAATTGGTGTCATTGTGGGAGCAATCATTTATGGTGGTATTACAATCAAGACTAAATTAGCTGATGAATTTTTAGGTGATATTCCCGCTAAAATAAGACGTAAAGTGAAGATGTTGCGATGAGATTAGATAAATTTCTAGCTAATATGGGTGTTGGAACGCGATCAGAAGTTAAACAGTTACTCAAAAAAGGATCTGTTAAAGTCAACCAAAATATAGTTAAGTTACCTAAACTTCATGTTAATCCTAATTCTGATGAGATAATGGTAAATGATGAAGTAGTTAGTTATATCGACAAAGTGTATATCATGTTAAACAAACCAAAAGGTTATATTTCAGCGACAGAGGATGAGGTGCATCCTACTATTATTGATTTGATACCTGAATATGCACATTTAAATATTTTTCCGGTCGGACGTTTGGACAAAGATACAGAAGGATTACTCCTTGTTACAAATGATGGACAGTTTAATCATGAAGTAATGAATCCCAATAAGCATGTTTCAAAGACTTATGAAGTCTATTCAAAACACCCAATAACTCAATTCGATATTGATAAATTTAAATCCGGAATAGAATTATCAGATGGAAAATTAAAGCCTGCAATTTTAAAGAAAGTTGATAATTATGTATCACATGTCACTATTTACGAAGGAAAATATCATCAAGTTAAAAGAATGTTTCATAGTATCGAAAATGAGGTATTAGAATTGAAACGCATAAAGATTGCTCAACTAGAACTAGATCATAATTTAGATTTGGGTAGTTACCGTTTGTTAACACAAATAGATTTTGATAATCTTAAGAACTAACAAAGGAGAGATGTAAAATGGGAAAAAGTACTAATTTATTTAAAATTGCATTAGGCATTGGTGGTGCAATTACTGCTGTAGCATTATCACGTAAAGAAAGTCGAGATAAACTTAAACAAGAATATAATAAATATAAAGAAAATCCTGAATCATATAAATCTAGCGCTAAAGATTTAGCAACTCAAATAGGTAATAAAGCTAATGAAACAATTCAAGAAGTTAAGAAGAACCCTAAAGACTATGTTGAACGTATCAAAAGTAATCCTAAAGAATTTTTAGAAGAAGAAAAGTCTAAAATTATTGGCAAAAATGATCAGACACAAGATGATATTGAAGAAGGAAAATTTGATGCTGAAGGCGGCGCAACTGTCAATAACAATTTAAGAGTTGTTACTGAAGATGACTTAAAAAATAATAAAAATGCATTACAAGATAAAAAAGAATAATTATACATTTTAAATTTAGTGGAACAGAATTTGAATTCAATTCGTTGTTCCACGGTGATTACAAAGATTCGTTTTAAACATAAGTGTTATTAGTTTATTTTCAATCCGTTCATCGATTGTTAAGAATAAGAGAAGCCTAGGACATTAATTTGTACCTAGGCTTTTATATTTTTTTTAAATATAAGTTAATCATTTAGTCACTACTTATTAATAAAAATTAAGTTATTTTTCTGACATCTTACTGTAGTTTCTTTTAAACATCATGTAAAATGGAACATAACTTAGAAAAAAAGGAAGTTGATCTCGAATGTGGAAAGAAAAGGTTCTAGAGTACGAAAATCAAATGATTGAAGATCTTAAAGGTTTATTATCTATAGAAAGCATCAGAGATGATTCTAAAGCCACTGCTGATGCACCTGTGGGACCAGGACCGAGAGAAGCTCTTGATTACATGTACAATTTAGGTAAAAGAGATGGTTTTTCAACGCATGACGTTGATCATATAGCTGGTAGAATTGAAGCTGGTAAAGGAGAAGATGTATTAGGTATTTTATGTCATGTCGATGTAGTACCCGCAGGCGATGGGTGGGATTCAAACCCATTCCAACCAGTAGTGACAGACAATGCAATTATAGCCAGAGGGACACTGGATGATAAAGGACCCACCATTGCTGCCTATTATGCAGTTAAAATTTTAAATGAGATGAAGGTAGATTGGAAAAAACGTATACACATTATTATCGGAACTGATGAAGAATCAGATTGGAAATGTACAGACAGATATTTCAAAACAGAAGAAATGCCTACCTTAGGTTTTGCTCCAGATGCAGAATTCCCAGCAATACATGGTGAAAAAGGTATAACAACCTTTGATTTAGTACAAAATGAAGTGACAGAAGATACAGATGAACCTGACTATGAGTTATTAAAATTTGAATCTGGTCAAAGATACAATATGGTTCCTGATTATGCTAAGGCAGAAGTGCTCGTCAAAGAAAATATGACAGATGTCATTCAAAACTTTGAAAACTTTTTACAACAAAATCAACTACAAGGTGAAAGTACAGTTGACAGTGGTATTTTAATATTAACAATTGAGGGTAAAGCAGTTCATGGCATGGATCCATCTTTAGGTGTTAATGCAGGATTGTTTTTACTTAAATTTTTAGCAAGTCTTAATCTAAATAAAAGCGCAAAAGATTTCGTAGAATTCAATGAGCGATACTTATTTGAATCTCACTTTGGTGAAAAAATGGGTATGAAGTTCCATACTGATATTATGGGAGATGTCACTACTAATATCGGGGTTATCAGTTATGATAAAGAAAAAGCAGGCAGTTATGGTATTAATCTAAGATATCCCGAAGGATTTAAATTTGAAGACGCAATCGATAGATTTAGAAGTGAAATTAATGAACTAGGTTTTAATTTAGAACTTGGCAAAGTTCAAAAACCACACTATGTCGATAAAAATGATCCATTTGTAAAAACACTTGTAAACGCATATAGAAATCAAACAGGTGATATGACTGAACCATATACGATTGGTGGAGGAACATATGCGAGAAATTTAGATAAGGGTGTCGCATTTGGTGCGATGTTTGCAGATTCAGAAGATTTAATGCATCAAAAAAATGAGTATATAACTAAAAAGCAATTGATCAATGCAACAAGTATTTATTTAGAAGCTATTTACGCTTTATGTGTGGAGGATTAATTTATGACAAAAGTTTTTATAAATGGTGAATTTGTTAATGAAGAGGATGCTAAGGTTTCATACGAAGATCGAGGCTACGTGTTTGGGGACGGAATCTATGAATATATACGGGCATATGATGGGAAATTGTTTACCGTTAAAGAGCATTTTGAAAGATTTTTAAGAAGTGCTGAAGAAATAGGACTAGATTTAAATTATACTATTGAGGAATTAATTGAATTAGTACGCCGATTATTAAAAGAAAATAATGTAGTGAATGGCGGTATTTATATACAAGCTACTCGTGGTGCTGCTCCTCGAAATCATTCATTTCCTACACCACCTGTAAAACCTGTTATTATGGCGTTTACAAAAAGTTATGATAGACCTTATGAAGAATTAGAACAAGGAGTTTATGCCATTACAACTGAAGACATTAGATGGTTACGTTGTGATATTAAAAGTTTAAATTTATTAGGAAATGTATTAGCTAAAGAATATGCTGTTAAATATAATGCTGCAGAGGCTATACAACACCGAGGTGATATTGTCACTGAGGGTGCATCTAGTAATGTTTACGCAATTAAAGATGGAGTGATATACACGCATCCAGTTAATAATTTTATATTGAACGGAATTACTCGCCGTGTCATAAAATGGATAGCAGAGGATGAACAAATACCATTCAAAGAAGAAACATTTACAGTAGAATTTCTTAAAAGTGCTGATGAAGTTATCATTTCTAGTACTTCTGCAGAAGTTATGCCAATTACAAAAATTGATGGTGAAAATGTTCAAGACGGACAAGTTGGTACTATAACACGACAATTACAACAAGGATTTGAAAAGTATATTCAATCGCATAGTATTTAAAATTTTTAAATTTATAGTTTGAGGATGAAAATTTAAAATAATTGTCTTATTTCACCGTAAATCTGATCTTATAATGTGTTATAATTTATAATAAAGCGATTTAGAAATCAAAGAGACATTAGACTAGTAAAATGTATCTTTTTGTTTCTGATTTTTAGTTGAAATGTAACCCTAAAAATTATAAAATCTTTTATGAGTGATAAATTATGAACGGATTAAATAAGTCTGATTAAGATGGGACTAAGTATTGACTTAAATAGCTCACATAAACTGTTAACAAATTAAATGTAAAGCGTAAAAAACAAACGCTTTGTAAAAATTAGAATATATGGCTCACGAAAAACTATTTCTTGAGCCATTTTCTAGTTGAAAGTGAGGTGAACGTGTTGGAGCAGTTTTATCAGTTAGGGTGGACACTTGATTCGGCAGGAGGAGCTTCTGGTGAAGCATATATGGCTGAACAAGATGGACAAAAATTATTTTTAAAACGAAATTCAAATCCTTTTATTGCTGCGCTATCTGCAGAAGGAATTGTACCTAAACTTGTTTGGACGAAACGTATTGAAACAGGTGAAGTAGTAACAGCTCAGCATTGGAAAAATGGCAGAGAATTAAATGAAGATGAAATGAACCAAACAAGAGTCGCTGAACTACTACATAAAATTCACGGTTCAAGACCTTTATTAACTATGCTAAAGCGTATGGAGATGGAACCTATTACGCCTGACATTATGTTGAATAAAATTAACGCATCACTTTCAAGAGAAGTTTTGACACATCATGTTGTGAGAAGAGCTTTAACTTACCTTGAAGATCATATACCGAATTTAGACGCACGTTTCTTTACTGTTGTACATGGAGATGTTAATCATAACAACTGGTTATTATCAGATCGGGATGAACTTTACCTTGTGGATTGGGAAGGTGCAATGATTGCAGACCCAGCGATTGACATTGGTATGCTGCTTTACAATTACGTTCCTCAAAACAAATGGTCTCAGTGGTTTAAAACTTATGGCGTTGAAGAAAGTGTCAATTTGAATAAACGTATGAAATGGTACACAGTTATTCAAGCAATAGGTCTTATTCAATGGTATGAAGAACAAAAACGCTATAGAGATATGAATACATGGCTGAAATTTTTAAATGAAGTAATGAATAGTAACTTATTTATATAAGGAGTAATTAATGATGAGAGTTCGTTACAAACCGTGGGCCGAAGATTATTTAAAGAACCATCCTGATTTAGTAGACATGGATGGTGCTCACGCAGGTAAAATGTCTGAGTGGTTCGAAAAAGAACAACCGATTTATATTGAAATTGGTTCAGGAATGGGACAATTTATAACAACATTAGCAGCACAATATCCAGAGATTAATTTTGTATCAATGGAACGTGAAAAAAGTGTGATGTACAAAGTTCTTGATAAAACAAAAGAAATGGGTCTTAAAAATTTAAAAATGATTTGTAATGATGCTATTGAGCTTAATGAGTATTTCAAAGATAAAGAAATATCTAGAATTTACTTAAATTTTTCAGATCCTTGGCCTAAAAAGCGCCATGCAAAAAGACGTTTGACGTATCATACATACCTTGCATTATATAAACAAATACTTAAAGATGACGGTGAAATTCATTTTAAAACTGATAATCGTGGTTTGTTCGCATTTAGTATAGAAAGTATGTCGCAATTTGGAATGTACTTTACTAAAATGAATTTAAATTTACACGATGAAGATGATGAAGATAATATAGTGACAGAATATGAGAAGAAATTCTCTGAAAAGGGATCTCGTATTTATCGAATGGAAGCTAAATTTCATAAATGTTTCGAATAGAATAGGTAACTTATCATTTATATCAAATCAATATCAACAACCAGGCTAAAAATGTCGCACTTATTTTAGGTCTTAAATGTCGTCGTTCATGTTGAAATAGTGTCAATTGTTCTATCACATGTTCGCTCGCTATAGGCGAAGAAACTACACTTTCTGCCAATGAAATATCTAATTTCTGTTTTATGATTAATAATCTTAATTTCGCTTTTTCTGTTGCGGTAAGTTTATCCGCATGGCTAATAACCAAATAATGAGGTTCATTAGGTATGGGCGTATAATGCCCCGTTCTCATATCATATTTCACTTCTAACATGTGCATGACACTTCACAACATGAATAATCATCTAAATACATTTGATTTTTTTGGTAATTTTCAATGACTTCTTGTTTAGCTGGTAAGCCTTCCCGCTGTGTTAAAAGATGTGCAAGTACTGCAAATCGCGCTCTGAATTTATAGATATAGCATAATTTGGCATTATCATTTTCAACTGTTGCACCAATCATAAAAATATTCGGATAACGTGTCGATTCATCATGTGTTGTTAATTTAATATCTTGATTTGTTGTCGCAAATAATTGTTGAACGATTGGATTTTTTGTTGCATCAAAGCCAGTTGCTACTATTGGTTCATGAGGCGTAAGCACACTTTGTCCGCTATCAAAACTGATATGATACTGTCCATCGTTAAAATCAATATCTTTAACTGTATAATGCACATTCATTTCAATGCGAGCTCCTTGCTTAATGACATTACCTAGTCGCTGACGTGTATAAGGTGACAATCTAACACTAGGATCAGCATCCGGATCATTTAAACCGGTTGTGCTAGTATAAAGTGCGATGTCAGAGCCATTTTTTGCAAGTTGATATGCAGCATCAAAGCCACTTTCATTACCTCCGATAACCACATATTGCCCCTTATTAAAGTTATCAAAGTCTTCAATTTCACTATAATGAATACCATATTTAAATGGCTTTTTAGGGAAATTATAATCACCTGTTGCGACAAAGATATAATCCGCGTGATATGTCTCTGTTGTCGTTGCAATCGTATAATATGCATCATCTACAGATATATTTGTGACAACTGTATTTTCAAAGATATTCAGCTCGTAATGGTTGGCAACCACTTGTAAATATTCAGCATATGTTTCTCCGGAAATATGTTCTTCATTAAAAGTAAATGCTGGTGAAGTATCCATGGAAATTGCATTCATATCAGGCATGCCAAATCCATTAGACGTAAATGATGGCGTAATCGTACGGGTCGATTTCGGCCAATGTTTAAATGAATGTCCTACTGTTCCTTTTTCTAAAATAATGACATCTGTTATACCGAAATCTTTTAAGGTAATGGCCATACCTATACCTGCAGCACCGGCACCGATAATAGCCACTTTATGATGTTGCATATTAACACTCCCTCAATGATCTATTTCAAGTTATTGTTTTTGATTATAAATCGTAATAATTACGATTTATAAAGTATAGACCTATCCTTGAGAAATTTCAATATTAAAAGAAAAACTTCCGCTATTGTAGAGAATTCATCTACATTTCGGAAGTTGGTATGTGTCTTTTTTATTAAATTTAAGGATGCAACGGTTAGTTCAAATGATTATGAATGACATTTCATGGTATCATCCAGCCTCAGTACTTGGAGATAACATTTTGGCGGTGAGACAGAAATGATATTTTTACAAAATTTATTTCGGCGTCCCTCCAATAAATATAAAGTATTTCTTTATTGTGGCGTAACTTCTCCACGTTGTATTTCACTATCCAAATTTTGTTTCATATTATCAAACAACTCTTGAAATCTAACCTCATCTTGATCAGAATAACCTTTAAAAATAACTGAATCTATATTTTCTTCGTTAAAATAATAAATTTCATCTTC
>OLJD01000103.1_pt1 | contig 29434 bp, 31 predicted proteins | sample 1601441 | NCBI WGS metagenome assembly OLJD01 (sample SAMN04436853, study PRJEB24849) | human gut metagenome | biome: human gut; feature: NICU; material: stool | host: Homo sapiens | place: USA: Saint Louis, MO | collected 2011-10-01 | reverse complement strand
ATCTTTTATAATTGCAGGATTTTTTTCTTTTGGACTTTATTATTTATTAGATAGGTACAATCTTAATGTTTTTGTAAAATATTTGATCTTGATTTATGCTAGTTTTGCCTTTTTTACAACCCTACCTTGTAAAACTATTCAAATGAGAGAAGATGAAAATAAGCTAAGTTCATGGATTCCAAATTTTGAATTTTATAATAGTATTTCGACTTTACTTGCTCCAGTTTATTTGTTTAAATACTGTAAGGCAATTGAAAAAAATAATAAAAATTAAAAAAATTTTGCAAATAAAATAGATTTGTCCTATAATGAAAATAGCTAGGGGTGCTTATTGCTGAGAGATGGATTTTCCATTAACCCTTTAAACTTGAATAGGTTAAAACCTGCGTAAGAAAGCGATGATTTTTTAAAAGAAGTTTAAAGACCCTAGTGAAGGGTCTTTTAATTTAGACAAAGTCAATTTTGTAATTTATTATTTATTTTAAAATAAAATTACGCCACGACCCATCTCGACTAGATGATTGTGCCTTGATTTGGCACAATCATCCCTAAAACTAGTGTGATAACATGAAAAAGTTTGAAAAGCAAACGTGTTTTAGTGTGAGTGAAACGAACGCATGGAGAGATCTCATGAGATTTCTCGACTCACTACGTACGATAAATCGGGATAAACAACCGAAATCAACGGTTGTTTATCTGCTCGAAATGGGTGAAAATTTAGTTTGTCAACAGTCTGAATTATTTAATAATAATATTTTTTTTATTTTCTTAAGAATTTAACTTTTTTTATTTGAATTTTAAAAATAATTGAAAAATTTGATTAATCAGCTGGAAAAACCGAACATAAAATAACCCCATTTCCCAAATGAACACCTATAACTGGAGTGATATCAATCACATCAAATTTTTCCGCTTTTTCTATCTCTTCTTTTAATCCTTCTTTTAAAATTTCTATTTCCTTATCACTATCTCCACCACCAATTATAAGATGGTAGGAAGGATATTTTTCGCACAATTCTTTTAAATATTCTATAAAAAGTTTATAGGATTTTTTCTTACCCTTAACTTTTTTTATAATCTTGATTTCCCCATCTTCTATACATAAAATCGGAGAAAATGAAATAAGATTTGCAAGTTTTGCTATGGTTTTTGGAAGTCTTCCTCCTCTTGAAAGGGCATCAAAGTTTTTTACAACACCACTTACATTACAATATTTTAAATTTTCCTTAGTTTTTTCTACTATAGAATCTAAATCATAGCCTTCTTTTGAAAGTTCAGCTGCCTTTATTATTGGATAAATTGCTGCGGTTGTCGCTGTATCTGTGTCGATAATTTCTACTTTTACATCTTCTTTGTCAGACGAAAAAATTTCTTTTGCCAAATTCATCATTTGGTTCATTCCAGAAAATTTCTTGGTCATAGAAAAACCTATAAAATTTTTATAACCCTTGTCATACTCTTCTTGCAAAATTTCCAAAAAATCACCAATCGAAGGCGTTGAGGTCTTTACCCTATCCTTGCTTTTCTTAAATTTTTTAAAAAATTCTTTCCTAGAAATATCTACTAGGTCTACGTAAGATTCGTCTTTAAAATGTATATTAAAAGGAAGGATTTTGATTTCATATTTATTTGCCAAATCTAGATCTATATTACACCCTGAATCTGCTATTATTTTTACGTTCTTCATATTAACTCCAATTTATATATTATTTACCATTAATTAAATATATATATTTTTCAATTTATAATTACAACTTTTTATCACTATACTTTCATCATTTCTTAAAACAATTTTTATAATTAATTTTCCTGCTTGTTTGAATCTTTTTTATTTTTTTCAATATCAAAAGCCTCTTTAACTTCAAAAAATACTCCAAGCATCATAGAAATAATTGATCCGACAAGAGCCCAAGTCCTGGGGAAAGTATCAACATGGAAATTCCTGTGATTAATACAGTAAAAATTGGCTTTAAACCGATAGATTTTCTCAAAAATATTGGTCTAAGTATTTGATTTACTAAAAAAGTCAATACAAATAACATCGCAAGAGAAATAGAAAGTTTAACATTTCCCATAAAAAATAAAATTACAGACCAGGGAATAAGAACAATCCCACTTCCCAAAAATGGCAAAAGATCAACTAGGGCTATCAAAAATGCTATTAGGATAAAATATTTAATTTTAAAAACGCCAAGGCCTATTGCCAAAATAACAAAATTTATTAACGATGAAAGTAAAAGTGCATTGATCAAATCTTTTAAAGCAAGACCAGTCGCTTTCATATATCTTTTTAAAAATTCTTTTTTCATTTTTATTTCCTTTATAATTTTCTACCTTATATATACAAAAAATAGGTATTTATATTATACTAAGAATAATTTTTAGGACAATTTTTAAAATAAGAGGTGAAATATGAAAAAAACATTTAAAATAATATTTTCAATTATAGGAATTTTTCTTCTAGGATTTTTAATACTTTTGTCCTATCTTTGGATAAAAGAGTACAGGCCAGAGAAAGTTGAAAATGTAAAAGCCCAAGGTTTTGGTGAAAAACCACCAGAAATTGGAGAAAAATACAAAATAATGACTTGGAATATTGGCTACGCAGGACTTGATAAAGATACGGATTTTTTTATGGATGGAGGAAAAATGGTCTTTCCAATAGATAAAAATCACGTAGAAAAATCTCTAAATCATATAATAAAATCAAGCAAAAAAATGGATGCAGACATCAAATTTTTCCAAGAAGTAGATATAAATTCAAAAAGAACCTACCATATAAACCAAGTAGAAAAAATCAGAAAAAATCTAGGTGGAAATACAAGCTTCGCCCTAAATTTCAAGGCAGATTTTATACCATATCCAATCCCACCAATGGGAAAAGTAGAGTCGGGGATAATGACACAAACAGATTTTAAAATAAAAAAATCAAAAAGATACCAACAAGAAATCCCCCACAAATTTCCAACAAGACTAGTAAATCTAAAAAGAGCCTTCAACCCATCCTATATAGACATCAAAAATTCAGATAAAAAATTGGTAATAATAAATGTCCATCTTGATGCCTACGAGTCAGGAAATAAGGGGAGGATCGCCCAAACAAAAGAAATAATTGACTTTGTAAACAAGGAATATAAAAAAGGAAATTACCTTCTAGTTGGGGGAGATTTTAACCAAGAACTTTCAGGAACATACAAAAAACTCCCAGAAGGAATTTGGAATCCAAGCCTCTTCCCAAAAGAAATGTTAACAAAAAATATAAAAATTTACTATGATAAAAATGGAAAAACATCAGTTGTAAATGATAAACCCTACATAGGAAAAGACGCCTACCTTTCAACTATAGATGGATTTTTGGCAACAGATAATATCAAAATAAAAACCATAAAAACGCAAACAAAAGAAAATTTCCAATACTCCGACCACAATCCGGTTGTAATGGAATTTGTTCTAAAATAAAAGATAATATAAAAACCTTGATAATTTCTATCAAGGTTTTTAAAATTCTAAATTATTCCCTTATCTTTCAAATAATAATAAATCCCATCATCATCAACACTTTTGCAAACATCACAGGAAATTTTTTTCAAATCCCTTGACCCATTTGCCATACAAATTCCATATCCAACAGCCTCAAACATCTCCAAATCATTATTGCCATCACCAAAAGCAAGGCACTCATCCCTTTTAATATTATAATAAGATAAGATTTCTTCAACTCCCTTGCCCTTTCCACCATTTTTGGGAATCAAATCAACAGCCCTATCCCACCAAGCTGTAATTTTTGTAGAAGAAATATTTTTCATTGCCCTCTCATATTCATTTGCCATAATAGGCAAAACTGCTTGAAAAACATCATCATTTTCAATAATATCTTTAAAATCATCATAAACTTTAGGCTGACTGCCACCAAAAGAAAAATACTCCTCTAAATCAAAATTTGTCCCATTACAGGCATAAAGATCCATAGTAGCAATTGCCATAGGCTTATCCATGGCCTTGGCATTTTCCATCAAGGTGAAAATATCATCCTTAGAAAGAGGATTTTTAAAAATATCTTCACTATCATTAAAAATCAACGACCCATTAAAACTCAAATAAGCATCAAAAGAAATTCCAGAAAAATCAGGAAGTTGGATAGGAGACCTGCCAGTTGCCACACAAATTTTTATCCCATTTTCCTTAAGCTTTCTCAAAGAAAGGGCAGTTTTTTCAGAAATACCCTCCTTATCCAAAGAAATCATAGTGCCGTCAATATCAAAAAATACCATCTTTATTTTTTTCATTATTTCTCCTAACTTTTTTAAAATAAAAATACACCCAAAATATTTATTATATTAAAATTTCAAAAATCAAAATATGGTCTAAACACCTATATAATAACATATAAAAAAAGACATAGGATACAAATCCTACATCTTCAAATAAAAAATTAAATAAACTTAACAGTTTCATCAAGATCTTTTTTCTTAAAATGATTTTCCAAAGGCTTTACCCCATCATTTGCATATCCCAAATCAATCATAGCAAGGACTTTTTCATTTTCAGGCAAAGAAAATTTCTCACTTGCCTTATCAGGATCAAAAAAATTAACCCAACAAGAATCCACTCCAAGGCTTGCTGCAGCCAAAATCATATGACTTGCAACAATAGAAGCATCCTCAGCCCCAGAATTATATTTTCCACCAGGATAAACAAAAGCCTCACTCTCATCATAGGCCACAAGAAGAACAAGAGGAGCCTTGTACCTACATGGAGTTAAATCATCGACCTTTAAAAGTGCCTTTTCAGACTTACAAACATAAATTCTTTGAATTTGCTTATTCTTAGCAGTAGGAGCAAACCTCCCAGCCTGAAGAATAAGATCAAGCTTCTCATCTTCCACCTTTTTATCAGAAAAATTTTTACAAGAAAAACGATTCTTAACAAGTTCAATAAATTCCATAAATTCTCCTTTATTACTAAAATTGTATTTATTAATATTATCTGCTTTAAATTTATTATTTTTACATTACATGTTATTAATTAATCTTATATTATAATTTTTAATACCCAATAATCATTAAATCATAATCAATTTTGAATTATATTTTTTAAAAAAATCTCCCACCTTAAAGTAAGGTAGGGAGATTTTTTCTTACAACTTAGGCCTAGCCTTGTAGCTTGTGTGTAGTAATTCTTTTGCTTTTTCGCTTCCTACTTCTCCCAAGTATTCTTGATATAGTTTTTTGATATATGGGTTTTGGTAGGATTTTCTTAGTTTTTTGTTTTTATCTATTTGGTAGAGGCCTTTTGATCTTTCTTTTAGTATGGATATTTTTCCATTGTGGTAAGGTTGACCTCCTCCTCCTATACATCCTCCTGGGCATGCCATTACTTCTATAGCGTCTAGGTCTATTTCTTTATTTCTTAATTTTTCTAATAATTTTCTTGTGTTTCCAAGTCCGTTTGCTACTGCTATTTTTATTTCTCGACCATTTATATCAACTTTTGCTTGTTTTATTCCCTTTAGTCCTCTTAATTCTTCGAATTCTACTTTTTCTAATTCTTCTCCTGTTATGGTGTCATAGGCTGTTCTTATTGTTGCTTCTATTACACCACCACTTGTTCCAAATATATCTCCAGCTCCTGTTGATTCTCCCATTGGATTGTCAAAGTCAGATTTTTCTAGATTGTTAAAGTCTATTCCAGCTTCTTTTATCATAGCTCCAAGTTCTCTGGTTGTAAGTACTATATCTACATCTGAATAGCCTTCGTTTTCTAGTTCGTCTCTTTTTGCCTCATATTTTTTGGATATACAAGGCATAACTGATACTACTTTTATGTCCTCTGCTTTTCTTCCAATTTTTTCTGCATAATATGTTTTTGCTATTGCCCCAAACATTTCATGTGGACTTTTGCATGATGATGGTATGTCTATTAGGTCTGAGAATTGTTGTTCCATAAAGTTTACCCAGCCTGGACAACATGAGGTAAGAATTGGGAGCTTACCTTTTCCATTAAGCCTTTGAACAAATTCATTTGCTTCTTCCATTATAGTTAAGTCTGCTGCAAAATTTGTATCAAATACTTTTTCAAATCCCAAGTTTTTTAAGGCTGTTACCATTTCTCCTTCTACAGATTCACCTGGATTTCTTCCAAACATTTCTCCTAGAGCAACCCTTACTGCAGGAGCTACTTGGACTATTATATGTTTATCAGATTCTAATAATTTCCAAACTTCTTTTATATTTGATTTTTCTGTCAAAGCTCCTGTTGGACAAACTGACAAACATTGGCCACAAAATGTGCAGGTTGTTTCAAACATGGACCTATTAAATGTTGATCCAACATGGGTATTAAATCCTCTACCAACTTCTGCCAAGGCTCCTACTGTTTGGACCTTGTTACACATAGTTTCACATCTTCTACAAAGTATGCATTTATTTGGATCTCTTACTAGAGAATAGGAGTTATCATCTATTGGGAGATTTCTCATTTCTCCTGTATATTTTATTTCTCTAATGTTTAAATCGTGGGCTAATTTTTGCAATTGACAATTTAAATTTTTTGCACATTTTAAACAATCATTTGGATGGTCTGATAAGAGTAGTTCTACTATGGTTCTTCTTGCCTTTATTACTTCTTGACTATCTGTTCTTATATTCATTCCTTCTTTTACAAAGGTAGCACATGAAGGAATAAATTTTCCCTTATCTAAATCTTCTACCAAGCAAACCCTACATGATGCCAATTTGTTTACAAATTTTATATCTTGAAGATCCATATGGCAAAGAGTTGGTATATTTATATTTAAACTTCTTGCTGCATCAAGGACTGTTGTAGCTTCAGAAACTTCTACATTTTTTCCATTTATTGTTAAATTAATCATGAAAACCTCCTAAACCAAGGCTATTGCCTCAATCGGGCAATTTTCCATACACTGACCACATTTTATACATTTATCATGGTCAATCTCATGTCTTTCTCTTTTTTCTCCAGAAATTGCTCCCACCGGACAAAGCATTTTACACTTGCCACATCCTATACATTTTTCTCCGATTAAATATGATAAAAGAGACCTACATCTTTTTGCAGGGCAAGTTTTATTTTCTCCAACGTGGGCTTGGTATTCATCTTTAAAATAGTACATGGTAGAAATTATAGGATTTGGGCTTGATTGACCTAGTCCACAAAGAGATGTTTCTGAAACTATTTTTGATAATTCTTCTAATTTTTCCAAAGTTTCTTCATTTGCTTTTCCCTTGGTCAAATCATCAAGCATTTCAAATAATCTTTTGTTTCCAATTCTACATGGAGTACACTTTCCACAAGATTCATCTACGGAAAATTCTAAGAAAAATCTTGCAACGTCGACCATACAATCATCTTCATCCATTACAACCATTCCACCAGATCCCATTATTGATCCAATTTCCTTTAAGGATTCAAAATCGCAAGCTGTATCAAATAATTTTGTTGGAATACATCCACCGGAAGGTCCTCCAGTTTGAACTGCCTTTGCCTTTTTGTCGTTTTGAATTCCAAGACCTATGTCATAAACAATTTTATTTATGCTTGTTCCCATTTCAACTTCAACAAGTCCTGATTCTTTTACTTTTCCAACTAGGGCAAATACTTTTGTTCCAGGAGATTTTTCTGTTCCAAATGATCTAAACCAAGAAGAACCCTTGTTTATAATTTGAGCAATATTGGCAAAACTTTCTACGTTATTTATTACTGTAGGTTTTCCCCAAAGTCCCTTGACTGTTGTTCTAAACTCTTTATTTCTTGGCATTCCTCTTTTGCCTTCTATTGATTCCATTAAGGCTGTTCCTTCACCACAAACAAAGGCACCTGCTCCAAGTCTTAAATCTATATCGAAAGAAAAATCTGACCCCATAATATTTTCTCCCAAAAGATTATATTCTCTTGCTTGTTTGATTGCATTTTGCAAAGATTTTACAGCTTTTGGGTATTCTGCCCTTACATAAATATAACCTTGTTTTGAGCCAATTGCCCTAGCACAAATTGTCATGGCTTCCAAAACAGAATGAGGATCAAATTCCAAAATAGACCTATCCATAAAAGCACCAGGATCTCCCTCGTCTGCGTTACAAATTATATATTTTGTATCTGTATCTTGATTAAAAGCAGCTTCCCATTTTCTTCCAGTTGGAAAACCTGCTCCCCCTCTTCCTCTTAGTCCAGAATCTTTTATTATGTCAATTATTTCTTTTCTATCAAGATCGAAAATCGCCTTATTTAAGGCAAAATATCCATCTTGGCTTATGTATTCGTCTATATTATTTGGGTCAATAATTCCACAATTTTTTAAAACTAATCTAGTTTGATTTTCGTAAAATTTTCCCTTTAATTTAAAATTTCCATCCTTATCTTCATATACTTTTTCGTAATCTAGGCGATTTTTTAATTCTTCTAGAGATTTTTCTTTAATATGTAATAATTTATCCTTATTCATGATCCATCTCCTTAGCTTTAGAAATAATTTTATGAACATCAGCGCTAGATACATTTCCAATATCAAGATTTCCATCAATACTTACTACTGGAGCAATTCCACATTGGCCAATACATCTTGCTTCAGCTAAGGAAATTTTTCCATCTTCTGTTGTATCTCCAACTTCAATTCCAAGTTCATCTGACAATGATTTTAAGATTTTATCGCTTCCTTTTACATAACAAGCAGTTCCTAAACAAACACAAATTTCATGCTCTCCCTTAGGTTTTAGGGAAAATTGCGAATAAAAAGTTGCAACCCCATAAATCTCACTTGATGAAACCCCAAGTTTTAAAGCCATCAAATCAACTATTTCTTCTGGAATATAGGAAAAAAGATTTTGACATTTTTGTAAAACAGGCATAACTGCGCCTTTTTTGCCAATATTTTCATCCAAAAATTCACAAAATTCATCGAACTTGTCCTTATCTAATTTATAACAAAAACTCATAGCCTCCTCCTTTTTAATTAAATATTTTAAGATAAAAAATTAAAATTTAATTTGTGAAAACGTAATCATGGTGTTTAAAAATTTTTGTCTTCCTTTATATAATTTATTTTTCTTATCTTACTTTCTTTAATTAAATTATAACAAAAATTTATAAAATCTGAAATTAAGAAATTTTAATCTATTTATAAAGTTTCAACTTATATTATTGAATAAATTTTTAAAACATTGTTAATTTTATATTTATACCTTATAATACTTATAGAGATAGTATTTAAGTTTTTAAAACTATACTCTTTTACACCATTATATTTTAATTTTTAAAAAATGAGCTTATATATTTAATGAGACTCAAAATAATTTGTTACTTATGCAAGGATTTTGGTTTTTTTATATAAACTATTTTTTCCTTGCTTATTTTTTTAGGAGATTTTATGTATATAGAAATGTTAGAAGGAAAAATTCATAGGGCAACTGTAACTCAAGCTGAACTTAACTATGTAGGTTCAATCACTATCGATGAAGCCTTGCTTGAAGCTTCTGGAATTAGAGAGTATCAGAAAGTACAAGTTGTAAATATTAATAACGGTCAAAGACTTGAAACTTATACCATAGCTGGAGAAAAAAACAGCGGAATCATTTGTTTAAATGGAGCTGCTGCTAGACTTTGTTCTAAGGGTGATATGGTAATTATTATGGCTTATGCCTCTTACGACGAAAAAGATTTGGAAAATTATAGTCCAAAGGTTGTTTTTGTAGACGGTGAAAATAAGATTAGTAAAATTTCATCTTACGAAAAACATGGGAAGTTATCATAAATAATTTTTAGTGGTGTATTAGGCTATCTCTAAATATTTTTAGAGGAGAAGAAAATGAAAGTTATCAAAAAAATTGACGAGTTGAGAGAAATTTTAAAAGATTTCAAAAAAGAGGGCAAATCCATAGGTCTTGTTCCTACCATGGGATTTTTGCACAAGGGCCATGCCAGCCTAATAAAAAAAGCAGTTTCAGAAAATGACATAGTTGTTGTTTCTGATTTTGTAAATCCTATTCAATTTGGACCAAATGAAGATTTGGAAGCTTATCCTAGAGATATAAATGCTGACAGCAAATTGTGTGAAGATTTGGGAGCAGATTTTATTTTTAATCCTGAACCAAGCGAAATGTATCATGACAAAAAAGCCTTTGTAGATATAAATGGACTTTCTGATAATTTGTGTGGAGCAAGAAGAGAGGGACACTTTAGGGGAGTTTGTACAGTTTGTACAAAATTATTTAATATAGTTGGCCCAAACAGGGCATATTTTGGACAAAAAGATGCCCAACAACTTGCAATTATCAAAAAATTAGTTTTTGATTTAAATATTCCAGTTGAAATTGTTGCTTGCCCTATTGTAAGAGAAGAAGATGGTCTTGCTATGTCATCAAGAAATACTTATCTTTCAAATGACGAGAGAAAGGCTGCTCTTTGCCTTTCAAAAGCAATTTTTGAGGGAGAAAAAATGGCAAATAATGGAGCAAGCGTAAAAGAAGTTTTGGAAAAAATGGAAGAGATAATTTCATCAGAAAAACTTGCAAAAATCGACTATATTAGTGCAGTAGACCTTGAAACAATAGAAGATGTAGAGAATTTCAACAAAGACACCTTGGTTGCAATTGCCGTATATATCGGAAAAACCAGATTAATTGACAATTTTATTTATGAGGTGTAAACGTGGAAAAATTTTCAAGAATTTCAGATAAAATAACTCAAAATATCGGTTTAATTATTGTAATATTTTCTGTCGTAGCCTATTTTGTCCCAGATTATTTTTCTTGGATGACAAATTACACCACAATTTTTCTTGCCCTTGCCATGTTTGGAATGGGAACATCAATCGAGGCCGATGCCTTTAAGAAAATTTTGAAAAATCCTAGGGATATTTTTATAGGATCCTTGGCACAATTTACAATTATGCCACTAATAGCTTGGATTTTGGCAGTTGGTTTTAATGTAAATAGAGATATTGCTTTAGGAATTATCCTTGTTGGTTCATGCCCTGGAGGAACTGCATCAAATGTAATAACCCACATAGCTGGAGGAAATGTTTCAATGTCAGTTTCTATGACAATTTTATCAACCCTCCTCGCTCCAATTGTAACACCTTTTTTAGTTTATCTTTTGGCAGGAAGATGGGTAGAAGTTTCAATTTTTGCAATGTTTAAATCAGTTGTTACAGTAATATTAATACCAGTTTTGATGGGAATTTTTGCAAAAAAACTAAGTCCAGAAAAAATGGAAAAATCAAAATCAATTTTCCCACTAATATCATCTCTTGCAATTATTTTAATAATTTCAGGAATAATCGGAGCAAATGCAGAAAAAATCGCAAAATCAGGGCTTATAGTTTTGTTAATAGTAATGATTCACAATGCTTTGGGACTTTTATTAGGTCTTGGCGTTTCAAAATTATTTAAAATGGATTACGACAAGCAAACTGCCCTATCAATCGAAGTCGGCATGCAAAACTCAGGTCTTGCCATCCAACTTGCAACAGCAAATTTTGCCCTAAATCCACTAGCAACACTTCCAGGAGCAATATTTTCAATATGGCATAACATATCAGGTTCAATTTTTGCATCAATCAGAAGAAAAGATGTAAAAGATCTTGCCTTTGCTAGAGAAAGGTAAATTTTAAATATTTAATTAAAAAGATGAGAATTTCTAAAGTCCTCATCTTTTTATATTAAAGAAGTATTAATTTCAAAACAAAAACTACTGCCAAACCTGTTAAAGCTTGAAGTACTGATGCTACTGAGAATGATTTATATCCAAGACCTGTATCAAGTTCTAATGTTGATGTTGCTACCCAGAAAAAATCATCATTTGCGTGGAAAATCATAGATCCACCAGATGCACATGCAAGCATTGCTATAACAAGTCCCATTGGACTTGAAATTCCCAAAACTCCTAAAAGTGGTGCAAGCATACTTGCTGCTGTTACCATAGCAACTGTTCCTGAACCAATTGCTGTTCTAAATATTGCTCCTATTATAAATGGTGCTAGTATTCCTATATCTATTCCTGAGAAAAAATCTATTAAAATATCTTGTAGTTGTGATGCTCTTAATATTCCACCAAAAGCTCCACCTGCTCCAACTATTAAAACTATTTGACCAGCAGTTTTTAAAGCTTCTCCAAATCCACCATCAAATGTATGAATTTCTTTGTCATTTTTATTTAAATTTTTATAAGAAATTAGAGCAATTATCATACCTAACAACAAAGCAATCATAGGTTCACCAACAAAACTTATAATGTTTAATAAAGTATTTGAACCTTCTGAATCTTTTGTCATCATATCAGCAACAGTTTTTACCAACATCAAAATAATTGGTAAAACAATAGGTGCAAAGGACATAAATACTGATGGTAATTGTTGATCTTTTTTAATTTCCATTTCATGTTTTGGTTCAATATAATATTTTTTTCCTATAAATTCTCCATAAAAATGTGCAACTAGCATTACAGGTATTGATACCAAAGCACCAAAAGCTATTACATATCCTAAATCCGCTCCAACAATTCCTGCAACTGCAAGTGGGCCTGGTGTTGGGGGAACAAACATATGTGTTGCATGAAGTCCCATTGTTAATGAAACCGCCATTGATGTCATAGAAATTTTTGTATCTTTGCTAATTCTTTTTGCAATTGGTGCAAGAAGAACAACTGCCGCATCACAAAATACTGGAATTGATACAAAATATCCTGTTATAGCAAGTCCCAAGGCAGCGTGTTTTTCTCCTGTTATTTTCAAAATTGTTTGAGCCATAGTTTCTACAGCTCCACTTTTTTCAAGCAAATATCCTGTAACTGTTCCAATAGCAATAACAATTCCAATTCCTGCTATGGTTGATCCCATGTTTTCTTGGAAAGCTGTTAGCATATCAGAAAGTGGCATTCCAGAAATTATTCCAAAAGAAAATCCTGCAGCTAATAAGGCAAAAAACGGATGCAATTTTAATTTTACTGTAGCAAATATCAAAATAAATAATGATAAAAATAAAGCTACAATTGTTAAGGTTGAAGTAGTCATTTTATCCTCCAAATTATAAATAAGTTTCTAAATATTTCTCCATTATTTCATCAGGCACAAGTCTTCCTCCTGTTGCCCAAGAAAAATGATTTATATTATCTTTAATATCAAGCAAATTATTTTCTTTCAAATATTTTTTACTAGCTTCATATTCAAATAATTTAATAGGGCCTTCAAAAGCTGAGCAAGCTGATGGTTCAATTTTTATTCCCTCGCTATTATTTAAATCTCTCATATAATCAAATAATTTGTTGTCGTTCATTGTAAAAATTCCAGAAATTATAGGCTCCATTACCTTTCCAACAAAACCGGATGGTCTTCCAACAGCAAGTCCGTCTGCTTCTGTTTTTCCATCAATTCCAAAATCTTGTACGCAAATATCTCCATTTAATCCAGTTGCCATTCCAATTAACATAGATGGAGAATGAGTTGGTTCAATGTAGAAAATATGGCAAGAATCTCCAAAAACTTTTTTAAGTCCAAAAGAAACTCCACCTGGTGATCCACCTACTCCACAAGGAAGATAGAAAAATGCTGGATGATCTTTATCAACCTTTATTCCTTGATCTTCTATTTGTTTTTTAATTCTATTTGCAGCAACTGCATAGCCTAAAAATAAGGTTGAAGAATTTTCATCATCAACAAAATAAGAATTTGGATCTTGGTCAGATTTTTTTCTACCAAGCTCAACTGCCTTTGTAAAATCTCCATCATATTCCACAACTTCAGCACCCTTTGATCTTAATAAATCTTTTTTCCATTGTTTAGCATCATTTGACATATGAACAATAACTTTAAAACCTAAAGTTGCTGAACTAATTCCAATAGACAAACCTAGATTTCCAGTAGACCCAACTTGAATAGTATGTTTTGAGAAAAACTCTCTAAACTTATCACTAGCTAAAATTCTGTAATCATCATCTTTTTTTAGCATTCCAGCTTCCATTGCAAGTTTTTCAGCATGGTACAAAACTTCATAAATTCCTCCCCTTGCCTTAATAGATCCAGCTACAGCCAAATGAGAATCCATTTTCAAATATAAATTTCCTTCCAAAGAAGTTTTTTCTTTCAAAACCTTCTCCATATTTGGAATTTTTTTAAGAGGTGATTCTATAATTCCATTTGTAGCCTTAGTATCATCAAAATACTCCATTAAAAGTGGGGCAAATCTTTTTAATCTGTTCTCAGCATCTTTGATATCATTTTCATCAAAAGGAAAATTATCCCATACTTCTTGGCCACTTTTCTTATTTTTATTGATCCATACCGTCTCTTTTTCATTTTTTACATTTTGTAAAATTGGTTCTTGTTCTATAAATTTACTAATTTCCATTTTCCCCTCCGTTTATTAAATTATATTTAATTATATTTAATTTAATTTAATTCTATCACATATGAAAACATTGTCAACTTTTTATGAAAATAAAATTAATTAAAAGTATATGGTATAATGATTAAGCGATTAAAAATAGAAAGGGTGATTAAAATAGATAAATTAGGATCAAATATAAAAAAATTTAGAAATATAAAAAAATTATCACTCAAGGATTTAGCAAATGAAATTGACGTTTCCCCATCCATGCTTAGCCAAATAGAAAGTGGAAAAGCAAATCCTTCTTTAAATACATTAAAATTAATTTCAAAACATTTAGATGTTTCTATGTTTACTTTACTTGAAGAAGAAAACGAAGAAGCAGCTATGCTTGTAAAAAAAGAAAATAGAATAAGAATTACAAGTGGAAGATCTGATTCGGACGAATACCAATTAAGTTATGATCTTTTAAGTCCAGATATGAAAGGCGATGTGCAGCTTTGTGAAATGAAACTTTCAGCTTTTCAATATAATTCAGATGATTTTAACACTCACAAAGGTGAAGAAGTTGCGGTTTGCTCACTTGGAAAAATAGAATTAATGTTAGAAGCAGAAACCTATTTGCTTAATACAGGAGATTCCGTAAGAATTCCAAGTGGAACAAAACATAGATGGAAAAATCCAACAAAAAGTGAATGTGCGATTATATTCGCTATTAGTCCACCTATATTTTAAATAAAAAAGACCTTTAATCTATTTAAAAGATTAAAAGTCTTTTTTTTATTTCTTCTTAGCCTTATCCCAAATTTCAAGATAAGATTTGTAGAAAGAAAGGTCTTGGACAGTTTCCAAAACTCCCAAATAATTTTCGTTTTTATCCCTAACTGCATAATAGGTCACTGCGTGGTCGTGGCCTTTTATGTTTTTTATAATTTGAAATTTATCCTTGCTTCCTTCTTTAAATTCACCAATAAGCCTTCTTACAATTGGCTCAACTTTGGGTGGATGACATGAATAAACTTCCCTGCCCAAGGATGTTTTTGCCCTTTTAAAAATCTTTTCACCTTTTATGTCATTATAATAAGAATTTATATCATTTTTATCAACAAAAGTTATCTCAATTTCTAAAGTATCTAGAAGGGCCTCAAGTTCATCGATTTTCATCTTTCCTTTAGAAAAATTAATATATCCATCCTCAGAATTTGTTTCATCTTTAAGATTTTCTCTCTCATCCCAAATCTCTTTTTTGATTATATCATCAGGATAAGCTTTCAAATCCTCATAAAGACCTAAAAAATCTTTATTAGAAATTACATCTTCCATCAAAGGAAACAAGATATTTTCTTCCTTATAAGTCATCTCCCTTACTCTTTCAAATACCTTTTTGATCTCATCAAAATCAGATTTTTTGAAAGCTTTTTTGAAATTTTTAGAAATTTCTATATCCACGCCCCACATAATTTCAGATGGACCTGGCTTTTTATAATTTTCCTTTAACAAAGGATATATCAAATCCCCCTTTTTCCTATAATGGGAAGTAATTTTATTGGAAATATCCTTAATCTTTTCCAAATCTTGACTGTTTTCTCCTGAATCTATAAGCTCTTTTATTTTTTCATTTTCCAAAAAGAAAAATCTAAGAGGATGTCCAGAAATATTTATTAATTTCAAATCTTTTCCATCTTCACTTTCAGTTTTTCCATGAAAAAGTGAAGAATGAACATCACAAAGTCTTTGAACATCAGCCCTATCAACTCCTCCTTCAAGAAGAGCCTCTTCAGCATCCATAATTTCAGAAGATGAAACATTTTCGAAATTTTTTACAAAATCCTTTCTAACACTTTCAAGATCTTCCCCTTCTGACAATCTTTTTACATAAGATTTAATGAGTCCTCTTCTATTTTTGACCTCTAAATCATCATAAGAGTTAACAATTTCATAACCCAAATCTTCTAATTTTTTCTCAACATTATCAATTCCAACCATCTTTGCCCCGCGTCTAATAGACATTTTCTTGCCTATAGTTTTAAGCATAAGAGAATTAGAAAGATTTTTAAAACCAAGACCTATAAGATCTTCTTTCAATTTATCATCATGATTAACCAAATCATAAATATCCTTATTAATATCAATTTTTTTAGTCATAATATCCTCCACTATTATTATACTCGGCAATTGATAATGTCTATTATTTTCATAAAGAAAAAGAGCCTTAAAACAAAAAGTTTTAAGGATTTTATATTTTTTTATAAATAATATTTTTCTACTACATTTAGTTCATCATCTAATTCGTAAACTAGTGGTTTTCCTGTTGGAATTTCTAAGTCCATTATATCGTCATCAGATATTTTTTCTAAGTGTTTTGCCATAGCTCTTAGGGAATTTCCGTGTGCTGCAACTAAAACTGTTTTTCCATCTAATAAATCTTTTGCAATGTTATCTGTATAGAATGGAAGACATCTTTCTAGTGTTACTTTTAAATTTTCAGCTACTGGGATTATTTCTTTTGGAAATTCTTTAAATCTATCTTGGTTTGCTTGTTGTTTTGCATCTTCTTCTGATAAAGCTGGTGGAAGTGTATCATATGATCTTCTCCAAATATGAACTTGTTCATCTCCATATTTTTCTGCTGTTTCTTTTTTGTTTAATCCTTGAAGTGCTCCATAGTGACGTTCATTTAATCTCCATGATTTTACTTGTGGAACAAATAATTGGTCAGAATATTCTAGAGCAAAGTTACAAGTTTTGATAGCTCTTTTTAAAATTGATGTATAAGCAACATCAAATTTAATTCCAGCTTCTTTTATTTTTCTTCCAGCTTCTTTTGCTTCTTCTACTCCTTTTTCTGATAAATCAACATCTACCCAACCTGTAAATTTATTGGCAAGATTCCATTCACTTTGTCCATGTCTTACGAAAACTAATTTTTTTGTCATTATCTTCTCCTCATTTTTTCCTTTTTTTCAAGCTGTTTTTGCTTGGCTTTCATTGACTCATTCTTTTCTTCATCAATATTGTCAATCCATGTGAGGGCACTTGCAGTTCCTTTTATTACACACTCTTTAGGTTCTTCTGCAATTTTTACACCAATTTGTAGCCTTTCATTTATTCTTTTTGAAAGACCCAAAGTTAACGCTCCTCCACCTGTTAAGAATATACCTCTTTCGTATAAATCTGCAGCTAGTTCTGGTGGTGTTTGTTCCAAAACATTTTTTATTCCATTTACAATTTTATCAATTGATGGAAGTAAACAAGCATATATTTCTTCTACTGGAATATAAATTCTTGATGGAAGCCCATCTTCTATTAGTCTTCCTACAACTTCAATTGAGTCTGTAATTTCAGTTTCTTGTGCTTTTATTTTTATTTTCTCAGCACTAGATTCTCCAATTAGCATCCTATATCTTTTTCTAATATGATCTTTTATATCATTGTCAAAAGTATCTCCAGAAATCTCTATTGAATCACTAGTTACAATTTGTCCCATAGAAACTACAGCTATATCAGAAGTTCCTCCTCCAATATCTATAACCATATTTCCCTTTTCATCTGTAATATCTATATCTGCACCTATTGCTGCAGCAAGAGGTTCATCAATTAAATAGACTCTATGTGCTCCTGCATTTTCAGCAGCTTGAAGTACAGCTCTTTTTTCAATTTGAGTAGCCTTACTTGGCACACAAATTAAAAGATCTGGTTTGAAAAAGGATTTATCTAAAGATTTTTTCAAAAAATATTTAAGCATTTCTTCTGTTGCATTAAAATCAGCAATTACCCCGTCTTTTAATGGCTTTAGAGCAATTACATTTCCAGGAGTTCTTCCCAAAATTTTTTTTGCATCCTTTCCAACTGAAAGTATTTTTCCAGTAAGAGTGTCTTTTGCTATTACTGAAGGTTCTTCTAAACAAATTCCCTTATCTTCAACGAAAACTAGGACTGAGGCTGTTCCTAAATCTATTGCAACACTTTTTCTAAACCTTGACATGGCCTCTCCTATTTATTTTTTAATTTATCAACTTGGTCTAATTTTTCCCAAGTAAAATCTTGGTCATTTCTTCCAAAATGTCCGTAAGCTGCTGTTTTTTTGAAAATTGGTCTTTGTAAATCTAGTTTATCAATTATTGCTTGAGGTCTAAAATCAAATACTTCTTTTACAATTTCTGATAATTTTTCGTCTTCATATTTTCCAGTTCCAAAACTATCTACATAAATTGAAAGTGGTTTTGCAACTCCTATTGCGTAAGCTACTCCTATTTCACATTTTTTGCAAAGGCCAGCTGCAACCATATTTTTTGCCGCATATCTTGCCATATAAGCTGCTGATCTATCAACTTTTGTAGCATCTTTTCCAGAAAATGCTCCACCACCAGATTTTGAATATCCACCGTAAGCATCTACAATTATTTTTCTTCCTGTAAGTCCAGAATCTCCTTTTGGACCACCAACTACAAATTTTCCTGTTGGATTTATATAATATTTTGTATCATCATCGATGTATTTTGGATCTATTACTTCTTTGATTACTTTTTCTATAATATCTTTTTTAATTTGTTCAAGACTTACATCTTCTGAGTGTTGAGTTGAAATAACAATTGAGTCTACTCTTTTTAAAACTCCATCTTCATATTCAACTGTAACTTGGCTTTTGCCATCTGGTCTTAAATAGTTAAGAATTTTTTCTTTTCTTACATAAGTTAATCTTTGAGCAAGTTTTTGAGCATAAACAACTGATAGTGGAAGATATTCTTCTGTTTCATCATCCGCATATCCAAATACCATTCCTTGATCGCCTGCTCCAATTTTGTCATATTTATCATTTGTTGATTTAAAATCCATAGAATCATCAACACCTTGGGCAATATCAGGTGATTGTTCTATAAGAGATGTCAAAACTGCTACATTTTGATAATCAAATCCTAATTTTGGATCATCGTATCCTATTTCTTTTATTGTTTCTCTAGCAATATTTTCTATTGGTGCATAAGCATTTGTAGAAATTTCTCCAACAACCATGACAAGTCCTGTTGTTGTTATACATTCACAAGCTACCCTTGAATTTTTATCTTGTTTTAAACATTCATCTAATATGGCATCAGATATTTGATCACAAACCTTATCTGGATGTCCTTCTGTAACTGATTCTGAAGTAAATAATTTTTTCATTTTAACTCCCTTCGTTTAAGGATGATTATACCTTAAATAGTTTCAAATTTATATTCTTAATCTATTTTTTCTAATAAAACTACAGCTCTTGCCTCAATTCCTTCTCCACGCCCTGTGAAAGATAATTTTTCTGAGGTTGATGCTTTTATTGATACATTTTCTATATCTGTTTTTAAATGCTTTGCCAATTTTTTTTGAATTTCTTCTCTTTTTGGTGCAATTTTGGGCATTTCACAAATTATTACCGTATCTAAATTTCCAATTTTATAGGATTTTTCTTCCATTAATTCTACTACCCTATCGAGAAGTTTTATAGAATATATGTCTTTATATTCATCATCTGTATCTGGAAACAAATTTCCAATATCTGGAAGATTTAAGGCGCCAAGAATTGCATCCATTATGGCATGAACCAAAACATCTGCATCAGAATGACCTAAAAGTCCCTTTTCATATTGAAATTCTACTCCACCAAGGATTAATTTTCTATTTTCTACTAATTTGTGAACATCATATCCTAATCCAATTCTCATCTAATCCTCCAAAAATCCTCTAGCAAATATCAAATCTTCTGGTGTTGTCATTTTTATATTTGAGTATTCACCTTCAACCACTTTTATTTTTTCTTCACTAAAGATTTCAAAAAGTTGGCTATCATCTGTAATTGTAAAATCACTTTGTATATATTTTTTATAATAAGATAAAATTAGTTCTTTATCAAAAGCTTGAGGTGTTTGAACATTATAGACTTCTTTTCTAAGTGGTGTGTTTTTCACTAATAAATCTTTGTCTACAATTTTTACCGTATCTTTTGATTTTACAGCACTTATTACTGCCTTATATTCTTTTGAATTTTCTATTACTTTTTCAAATAATTCTTTACTTGCAAAAGGTCTTACCCCATCATGAGTTAAGACCAATTTAGAATTTTTATCTACAGCTTTTAAGCCTTCATAGGTTGATAGTTCTCTTGTTTGTTTGCCAAATACATAAGATATTTTTTTATCGTATTTTTTGATAATATCTTTTAAATAGTTTTCATCATCTTTTCTAATTACTACAATTATTTGGTCGATTTCTTCTAAGGATACTATTGTATCAAGACATATTTCAAGAATTTTTTTTCCTTTTAATTCTATGTAAGGTTTGGCCCTATCTGATTTCATCCTAAGTCCATTACCTGCTGCTGTAATTACTGCTGATATTTTTTTCCCATCTATCATACTATTCCTTCGCCTTTACAAAAATCATTTTTCCTGCAGATGTTTGTAAAACACTTGTTACTGTTGTATTTATTTTCTCTCCAATTAAATCTTTTCCATCTTCAACTACAACCATAGTTCCATCTTCAAGATACCCAACTCCTTGGTTTCTAGATTTTCCTTCTTTTATAACTTCAATTTCCATAAGCTCTCCTGGAAGAACTTTTGTTTTCATAGCATTTGCTAAATCATTTATATTTAGTACTGTAATCCCTTGTACATCTGCAACTTTATTTAAATTGTAGTCGTTGGTAAATATTTTTGCCCCCGTATCCTGAGCATATTTTAATAATTTTGAATCAACTTCTTTTATTTTTGGATAATCTATATCACTTATTTCTAAGTTTATTTCCTTATTTTTTTTAATCTCTTTTACAACATCAAGTCCACGTCTGCCTCTTTCTCTTTTTAAATCGTCTGGACTATCTGCTATGTGTTGAAGTTCTTCTAGAACAAATTCTGGTATTATAAGCTTTCCTTCAATAAAATTTATCTTTATAATATCCAAAATTCTTCCATCAATTAATACAGATGTATCAATTAATTTTGAGGAGTAATCCTTATCTAAATTCTTTTTACTTTCTTTTCTATTTTGTATTTTTACCTCTTTTACCTTTTGAAATATTTGAGGGTACTTGTCTGGATATTTTGATGCAATCCTCCAACCCAAAAGTCCAAAGCCCAAATAAATAATAATAGATAATAGCACAAAAATTGAATTACCAACAAGTGGTAATGATAAAGAGCTTAGTGGTCTGGTTACAAGAAATGCTAAAATTAAACTTACAATTACTCCGCTTATTCCAACAGCAACACTTAATGGGGGCAAATCCTCCAAATATTTTTCCAATTTCATAAACACATCTTCCAGCATTTTATAAATAAATCCTGATAAAAAATAAAATAATATCGCAAATAATAAAGCTACTAAGACATTAGCTGCAACAAAAAAAACAGAACTATCTATTGTAAAATTCACAACAGATAGTACCAATTTAAATACAGATATGCCTAGAATAGCTCCAATTACGAAAAACATAATTCGAAATATTCTATTAAACATTTTTTTCTCCTAATATTGGATTATAATCCTATCGATTCGTCAATCATTTTTTCAGCGTCATCTTTTTCTAAAGAACCTGACATAACTAATTCGCTAGCCATAATTCTTCTTGCTCTGTTTAAGAGTTTTTTCTCCGTTGTTGAAAGTCCCTTGTCATCGTCTAAGGCAACAAGGTCTCTTACCATATTTGCAATTTTAAAAATGTCTCCAGTTTTTAAAATTTCTTGATTTTCTCTATACCTTAGATTCCAATTATTGTTTAAATCTTCTGGATCTTCTTCTAAAATTTTAAGTATTTTCTCTCCTTCTTCTTTTGATATAACATCCCTTATATTCATTTTATTAATATTTGATTTTGGAATTGAAATATCCATGTTACCTATAGGCATCTTAAGAATAAAATATTCTTTTTCTTCGCCTAAAAATTCCTTAATTTCTACAGAATCTATTATCCCTGCCCCATGCATAGGATAAACTATTTTATCACCGATTTTAAACATTTTGACCTCCTAGGTTCTCTCTTTTATTATAACCTTTTTCGGCCAAATAGTAAATGAAATAATTTTACAGTATACTACCACTAAGATTTTTTGTCAATCATTTTTTTATTAGCTATAAGCTCTTTTGAATCTTTTGAAAAACCACATCTCATTTTTACAGCTCTATTTAAAACTTTTATTTCACTTTTTTTATAAGATCCACCATAATCTCCATCCAAAGTCCAAGAAATTTTCCCATCACTTTCAACTTTGAAAACAGAACCCGATCTAAAAATCACATTATCATTTTCTTTTTTACTTCTAAGTCCTTCGATAATTTGATTTAGTTCTATAAGCCCGTTTGGTTTTTTTATTAAAACTGCCTCAAAAATTCCATCATCAAGACCAATATTTTTTTTGTAAAAATTATTAAAGCCTCCAACCGATACAGAATTTGTTGCCATAAAGTGGATAAATTCTCCTTCAAAAACTTCATCATCTATTGTTATTTTTGCTTTGTAAGCTTTTAAATTTGAAACAGTTTTTACTCCTTCTAGTATATAGGCAAATCTACCAAAAATATTTTTCATTGATTGGTCTGTTTCATAAGAAACTTGGGCAATTGACCCAAAAGCTGCAACATAGGTGAAAAATTTTGAATTAAATTTTCCAACGTCTATATCCATAGTCTCACCATTTATAGCAATCTTTGTAGCTTTTTTTATATCTGTTGGTATTTTTAATGATCTTGAAAAATCATTTGTAGATCCTGTTGGAATATATCCTATTATAGATTTTTCTTCTGATTTTAATAAGCCTGATACAACTTCATCCAAAGTTCCATCACCACCACTTACCAAAATTTCATCGTATTCTTTTGAAAATTCTTTTACTTTTTCTCTAGCATCGTTAGCTTTTTGAGTAGCGTATACAGTTGGAAAATAAGATTTTTTGCTAAAATATTCTACAATTTCACTTAAATGATTTCCAATAGTTTTTTGTCCACTCATTGGATTATATATATATAATAATTTTTTCATTCTATCCCTCGAATTCAATCATAAATATATTTATATTTTACTTATATTCCAATATTTTTAAAGTATTTTCTTATCAAAATATTTTTATTTTACTTATTTAAGTGATATACTTAAAATTGATAACATATGAAATATAACATAGAAAAAGGAGATAATTATGGAGAAAAATAATACAAGGTTTATAGTTGAAGGAGGAGTGTCAATAGCTCTTTCATTTATACTTTCCTTTGTAGTCTTATTTAGGATGCCACTTGGCGGATCTGTTACCCTTGCTTCTAGACTTCCCCTAGTAATTTTTGCTATAAGATGGGGATTTAAAAAAGGCTTTTGGGCAGCTTTGATTTTTGGAATTTTGAATATGGTTTTTGGTGGATATGTAATTCATCCAGCCCAAGCTATCTTGGATTATATCTTATCTTTCTCAGCAATTGCACTTTCTGGAATTTCTTTTGGAAAAAGCAAGACAAAATTTTCTTATATTCCATCAATCATTATATCTTATTTAGTTAGTGGATTATTTAATGTAATCAGTGCCTTTATATTCTTTAATGATATGGCAACAGCAAATGCTGCAGGATTTAATAATTTCACCCTATATGCCTTTGCCTACAATTATTCCTTCTTGGCAGCTGATGCTTTAATTTTGATTATCGTATTCTTATTAATTTATGATAGATTAAAACTTTATTTAGATAAGCAAAATTAAAAAAAGAATTTAAAAAAGACCATTCTTTGATGGTCTTTTATTTTGCCATTGATTCTACTATTTCAAGTCTTCCTTTAAAGCTATAATTTTTTACATAATTTGTCAAAATGAAAAAATCTCCTCTTTTTATTGGATATTTTTCATCATCTACTATAATTTCGCCTTCTCCATTTATTACACTTTCTAATAAGTAAGAATCTTTTCTCTCAAAAGTATCTTTTTCTTCTACATTTATTTTTTTTACTGTAAAATACTCATTATCATATAAAATTTCTGATTTCTCATTTAAATTTTCATGAGTTTTTTCTGTATCAAGACACTTTATTGCCTCTTTTGATTTTTCCAAATGTAAATCTCTCAAGTTACCATTTTTATCCAACCTATCATAATCATAAAGTCTATAGGTTAAATCTGATGCTTGTTGGATTTCCAAAATCAAACTTCCTTTTTTTATAGCATGAACCATACCTGCTGGAACTTTGAAAAAATCTCCTTTTATAGATTTTTCTACATTTAATAATTCTTCCCATTTTTTATTATCAATCATTTTTATAGCATATTTTTTATCCTTGGTTTTTAAACCATAAATAATTGATGCCTCATCTTCATTTAAAATATACCAACATTCACTTTTACCGTATGAATTTTCTTTTTTTGCCATTTCATCATCTGGATGAACCTGAATTGATAAATCATCATCAGCGTCAATTAATTTTATTAAAAGAGGGAATTTTTCTTTATTTTCATTTCCAAAAAGATCTTTTTGATTTTGGTATAAAAAATCTAAATTTTCTCCCTCATATTTTCCATTCAAAATTTTTGATGGGAATTCTTTCATAGCAGAAATCGCCCAATATTCCCCTATATTTTTTGTTTCAAATTGGTAGGGAAATTCTTTTTTAAGTCTTTCTCCTCCCCAAATTTTTTCTACAAATTCTCCTTTTAAAAATAATATTTTTTCCATAAGTCACCTCTTTTTTTATTATACTAAGAAAAAAATAAAGCCCAAGGATAAACCTTGAGCTTACTGTTGACAAAGTATACAAACCCTCACGCTAAGAATATCATACGGAAAAAATTGATTTGATTTCAAATTTAAAAATTCGTCAAAAATCGCACTGATTGAGCGTTAGCGAGTTTGCGATTTTAGAATTTTAAAATTTAGAGATCAACAATTTTTGGAGTCAGATATTCGTGCTTGAGGATTTGTTTAAATTCTAAGACTAAGGATAAACCTTGAGCCTTTTTTTATGCTACTGTTAATTTATTTTTGTGGAAGAGATTTGTCAAAAATATTTGTACTGAAGATACTACAATGTTTAGTATAGTACCTAAACCTAATATTCTTGTAAGTTCTTCTACAGTTTCTACCTTGTCTAAATAAAATCCACTTTGTGTTTGTGCTGAGCTTTCTGATACTTTTAATGCAAATGTTTCAAAAAATTTCATTCCCAATGTAAGTCCCAATATTGAAACTATTATTGTTATTATTATAAATACCAAAACCGGTCCAAATTTTCCCATATCTTTAAAAGTTTTGCTTGAACCTATACTGATTGATGCCAAAATTCTTGTAAAAGTTGCAAGCAAGGAAAATATTAGTGTTATTATTCCCATTATTAATGTTTTTGATGGAAATTGATCTAAAAAGCTTTTTATTTGATCAAATAATTCTTTTATTCCTATCCCTTCTGGTCCTGTCGAAATAACTAAAAACCCAAAAAATTCTATCAAAAATATCAAACCTGCAAGTATGGCAAGAATCATTATATTTAAAACTCTTGATGTTGTTACATCTTTTGATTTTACTGGGAGAACATCATAAAAAGCAGCCTGATCTCCATAAAATTTTTTGTAATCATTCAAAATTACAATTATCATAGAAATCGCAAAGGATGAATACATAACTAACATTGAAACAGCCATGATAAAATCCAAAAACGCTGAGTCCAGATATAAATTTATAAAGTTTAATACAATAGATAAAATTATAGGAACTATAATCCAAGGGAGAATGTCCCTAATATTTTCTTTTAATTGGTGTTTTAATAATTTAGTCATTGAAAACCTCCTCGAAATATTCTTCAACTCCCATCTTGTGATTTTGTCTTAAATCATCAATATTTTCTTCAAAAATAATTTTTCCATCAGAAATAAATACAACCTTGTCCAATAATCTTTCGATTTGGCTTATCAAATGAGTTGATATAATCATAAGACCTTCTGAATCAAAATTATCAATTATTACATCCATAATTTTTCTCCTGCTTGCAGGATCAATCCCACTCATAGGCTCATCCAAAAGATATAGGTCAGACTTTCTTGAAAGGGTAAGGGCAATTTGAACCTTATCTTTCATACCCTTTGACATATTTTTTATTTTCATTTTCATATCAAGCTTGAAATCCCTAATTATTTTTTCAAATTTTTCTTTTGAAAAATCTTCAAAAAATTCGTCATATAAATTTGAAATTTTTGTTAAATTATATGATTTATCCAAAGGAAGATGGTCTGGTTGATAGGATACAAAAGATTTTGTAAGATAATCTGGATTTTTCCCACCAATTTTAACATCGCCCTCATAATTTTTTTCAAGACCTGCAAGAATTCTAAGTAAAGTTGTTTTTCCCGAGCCATTAGGTCCCAAAAGTCCTATAATTTCTCCTTTTTTAAAAGATAAATTTAGCTTATCTAAAACAAGTTTATTTTTGTATGCAATAGATAAATTTTTAATCTCTAACATTAGTCCACCTCCCAAAATTTATTAAGACCATCAAGAGCATCTTCTTTTGAAATTTTTAAATTTTTTGCATTTGCTATAAAATCTTCGCAAATTATTTCAAAAGCATTTTTTGACAAAGATTTTATCAAATCTTTATCATCAGTTACAAATCTTCCACTAGTTCTTTGACTTTGACAAAGCCCATCTCGTTCAAGTTCAGCTAAGGCTCTTTGAACAGTATTTGGATTAACCTCATAAAACTTTGCAAGATTTCTCACAGAGGCAATTTTTTCACCAGGTTTCCAAATACCACTTGAAATTTTCGACTTAAAATCTTCTAAAATTTGAAGATAAATAGGTCTATCATTATCAAATTCCATTTAAACCTCCTTTTTAATTGCTTGACCAATAATTAAACCAAAAAGCATTCCAAGAGAAGTCCAATACGCTATATTATCAAAAACACTTCCCAAGGCTGCTCCAAAAACAAGACCAAGTCCTATTCCTTCAGCTAAATAATTTTCATCATCTTTTGAATTTTCCCCTTCTAATTTTTTATTTTTCTTATCTAATTTTTTTATCAAAAAAACTATACAAATTCCTAATAGAAAAAGGGGTAAAATTATTTTTAAAATTTCCATAAATATCCTTTTTGTACTTTTGTATTATTGTATCACTTTCTTAATACAATTATATACCATTTTTTATTTTTGTAAAGACTTTTTTAAAAAATCTTGTAAAAAAATAAAGTTTACACTTATTTTACAAAATATTTTTCTTATCAAAACATACTTATCCTATTATTAATTTGAAAGAAAAAAGATAAATTATTTAATGATTTCAAAAATAATTGCTCTTCCTTATTAAATTATAATTTCTTCATTTTTTCTTTTAAGAAGTATTTGTTCATAATCCCTCAAAATACAAATATTTCATTAATTTATCTTGGATCTTTTATAAAAAGTGATTTTTAAAAGTCCAAAACTAAATTGAAGTTTATAGCTTCTATTGGTATAAGATATGTCAATGGCATATCTTTTTTTATATTTTGGCATAAAAAAATAGTCTTAGGAACATCCTAAGACTAAATTTCTTTATTATCTAATGCTTACCTTACCAAAACCAGATTTTACATCTATGTTAAGGTCATTTTCTTCTGGATTTGTAGAAACTTGGTAGCCATTTTCTTTTTGTAATTTATTTTTAAATTTATCAGCTATTGAATAAGAAGAAGCTTTTATTAGAGCTTTGATATTTTTTCTAAATTCATTTGTATCTATTACAACTGAACCAAATTTGGTATCAATATTTATTTCTTTGCTATCAACAATTTTATAAATTCTAATTGATCCTGATTTTGATGAAAGATTTATATTTTCCATATTTAATCCATCAACTCTAATAGATCCATTAACTAAATTAATGTCAGCTTTTCCTCCACTTACATTTGTAAGGTAAACTGAACCATTGACATTGGAAACTTCTATGTCTCCATTTGTATTTCTAATTTCAATTCTTCCGTTTGTATTTTTAAGGTCAATATTTCCTGCAGAATTAATTACAGTAAGTCTAGCATTTATTGATTCCATATTGTTTTCTTTAAAATCAACATCGCATAGCTCAACTTGACCATTTACAATATTTACATCAATCTTATCGTAAAGATTTTTTCCCAAATATAATTTTACATTTGCGCTTGCATCTAAGAATTTATATTCTTCTTTTGTATTAATAATAAGTTTATCATCAACAACTTCGATATTTAGATATTCTTTGTCCATATCTTCCTTGTTTTTGTAATAAACTTTTTGTTCAACTAAGATATGATTTTCTTGAGCTCTTTCAATTTCAAAAGAACCATTTGTCACATCAATTTCAATTGAATTAATATCATCATCAATTTTTGTTTGATTTTCAGATTTTGTTGAATTGATATGATATATATTTGGAATATTTACATTATCAAGGTCAAAATCAAAATCAAAGTTTGAAATAGTTTCGCTAGTTTTTTTCATGATTTTTTCAAAAGAAGTAGATAATTTATCAACAAAACTTTCTTCGTTATTTTTTGATTTATCCTTACCTACAGCTTCCAAAAGATCACTCGCTTGTTCAACTGTAATTTTTCCTTCTTTTAGCATATCTAAAATCATTTTCTTTTCTTCATTCATCTTTTAACTCCTTTAAAAGTTCACTTGCTTGATCAGGTGTAATTTCTCCCCTATCAACCATGTTCAAAATATCAATTCTAGATTCTTTCTTATCTATTTTTCCACCAAGTTTTTTTACAATCTTGTCAATTCTATTTCTAACTGTTGGATAAGAAATTCCTAATATCTCACCAACATCTTTTATACTTCCACGCTTTTGTAAAAAAAGCTCAATAAATTCCAAATCTTCTATATCAAGCATTTGAAATTTACCCATTTCAAATTCTCCACTAACTTCTGTCAAGCATGAATTACATTTATAAGATGTGATAACTAAGTCATCACCACAATTAGGACATTTATTAATCAACTCGAGCCTCCTTTTATATTTTTAGTATACCACCCTTTTAATTTTTGTAAAGTCTAATTTTAATATTTTTAATATTTTAATTCATTTTATTAATTAAATTAATATTTAATTTTAATAACCTTGTTTTTAAAATTGATTTATCT
>OLJD01000102.1_pt1 | contig 29967 bp, 27 predicted proteins | sample 1601441 | NCBI WGS metagenome assembly OLJD01 (sample SAMN04436853, study PRJEB24849) | human gut metagenome | biome: human gut; feature: NICU; material: stool | host: Homo sapiens | place: USA: Saint Louis, MO | collected 2011-10-01 | reverse complement strand
TTCAAAAAGTGTGGATATGATTTAAATCCACATTTCAGGTAAACATCACTAGCACTGCGATATTCTTTTAATAACTGTTTAGCGTAAAGTAGTTTCTTTTTCAGCACAAATTGATGGAAAGTAAATCCTGTATGTTTCTTAAATTCCCGCGTTACATAATACTTAGTCACAAAAAATTTTTTTCCATCTGTTCTAAGGTTAATGGTTGATCCAAATTTTGAGAAATGTAGGTAATCATTGCTTCAATTCGTTCATTTTCAATCATTTGTTTTGGTTGGCTCTCATTCTCTTCTTTCAGAACTAATTGATTTAAGTAAATTAAAAAGTCTAACAGTTGTTGTTCATAACGAACATCCGCACCATATTCTTCTGGCAAAGGAGAATGATCTAACGGGGTCAAGTAGTTTGCTAATTTTGCTACATCCACTTTGATAACTTTACTACGACGCTGACCAAAATGTTGAAAACAAGCAGACAAGTTTGTCCGTTTACTAGATCGTTGTTGTAAAAAATCAGGTGTTAAAAAAATATACATCCGTTCAAAATCATCAGTACTCTGCTTAATAATTCGATGTAAATCATGATAATGAATGAGTAAAACGGTTCCTGCTTCAACATCAAATTGATGTCCATCTAAAAAGAACGTTGCTACCCCTTTTAACGTACAATGGACTTCATAAAAATCGTGGTAATGATAGATGGTTTTTTCTGGACTAACCATATCTTTTACATGAAAGATCTCATATTGATCTGAAATCATACTATTTACTTGTGATTTCCGGATTTCTTTTACACTCTTCAACAAGATTCACCTCTTTTTTTAGAAGTTAACTATTTTTTGAATAAACAGTTACAGCTAATGTTGGTACAATTTATTACTTTCTGGAACAGGCGTTACCACAAAGGCTTTCTTTGTAAGTTCCAGAACAATTTCTTAAAATCAACTCCACTCAAGTAAGTTGTTTTGTGTACAATCATACGATTCACTATAACAAACTGTTCTATTTTAAATTATAGTTCAAAAACTTTTCTTAATTCAGTCGTCATCGGCGAGCAATCAGGATTTGTTTCCATAATATCTTCCATATAGTTCCACCATTTTTGATTGATTGGCGTCAGTGCTATTTGTTCCCAGCGAGCTTCATCTTCTATTTCTAAATAACCAAAAAGTGTACTGGTTTCAGGATTTAAAAAAATTTGATACTTAATTGCCCCATGTTCTTTCAGCATTTGACGCATTTCTGGCCATAACTCCTCATGACGTCGTTGATATTCGGCCTGTTGATCAGGATATACTTGCATACAAAAGGCTTTTTTTATCATAGCTTTCTCCGTTTTGATACTTTCTCTTCCAAATAGCCAACTTTCGGTGTCACACCAAACGCTTCTGCTAAGCGCCATAAATCTGCATCTGAAATTGTTTGGCGAACGCCTCCTTGCGCACAAACATAAGTGTACACTTCAGCGGCTTTTTCGGCAGTTTCAATTAAACCAAATACTTCATCCATATCACGACCAGTACCATAAATACCATGTTGCGGCCATAAAACCAAACGAGATTCTTTCATTTTTTCAGCCGTTGCTACACCAATTTCATTCGTTCCAGGAACCAACCATGGAATAATACCAACACCGTCTGGAAATACTACTAAACATTCGGTACACATTTGCCATAATGTTCTAGTAAAGACTTTTTCATCTAATTCGTGGGTAAAACTCATTGCTAATAAATGACTCGCATGATTATGCATGACAATGCGATTTTCTGGATCAACAGCTAAACGAGCAATATGGCTCATAAAATGACTAGGTAATTCACTTGTTGGTACAGCTTCATCTTCTAAGCCCCACAATAGTTCTAGTTCTTGGCCATTTTCACTAACTCGTAAAATCCCTAAGTTTTCACTTGGTGCATCACAGACATTTTTAAAATATTTTCCTGAGCCTGTCACGATAAAATATTTTCCTGCTAATTTCGTTGCATCAAATTTCATTGGAATCTTTCGGAGCACTTGTGTTGGATTTAGAAAAGGTAAAATCTCCTCCTCTTTTAATAAATACGAAATATTTCCGCCATTTCGTTCATCCCAACCTAAACGATATAAATTTTTGGTCGTTTTGACCATTTCTTCCACAAATGGTGCTTGTAACACGTTCATTTTTTTCATTTTAGAAGTTCCTCTCGTTTGTTAATTTTATGAAAAACTACAACTATCTTTACCTGTTGGCAATTGACGAGTTGGTAAAATCACTTTTTCGTATTCTTGAACATCCGTTAACCAATCTAAGCCGATAGGTACGTGATTTTCTTGACAGTAGTAGTTCCAGATATCGGCAAATGGAAAGTCTTTTAACTCTTCCGTTAAGGCTAAACGTGTGGTAAAATCTCCTATCAATTCAGCTTCTTTTAAGACGTTTGTTGGCTCAAGCATCGCTTTCATTAACGCTTTTTGTGTATTGCGGGTGCCAATCACCCAAGCGGCAACACGATTGATTGTGGCATCAAAGAAATCTAAGCCCACATGTGTTTTTCCTAATAAATCATTGCGAACTAACTCCTTGGCAATTTCTTGCAATTCATCATCCATAATGACAACGTGGTCACTATCCCAGCGAACTGGACGACTGACATGTAATAGCATTCCTTCGCCAAATAAGGATAATGAAGATAACTTATTAGAAATCACTTCTGTTGGATGAAAATGACCAGCATCTAAACAAATTAATTTATTCCGCGTTAAACCGTAGCCCATATAAAATTCATGAGACCCAACTGTATAGGCTTCTGAACCAATCCCAAAGAGCTTGCTTTCCACCGCATCGACTGTATAAGCTGGATCAATTTCCTCTGAAAAAATTTCATCTAGCGAAGCAATTAGCCGCTTTCTCGGCGTTAAACGATCAACTGGGTTATCTTTAAAGCCATCTGGCACCCAAAAGTTATTGACAGCTACTTGTCCTAATTCTCTTCCAAAATATTCAGCAATTCTTCGTGAACGTTTCCCATGCTCAATCCAAAAGTCTCGAACTTGCGGATTCGGATGAGCTAAAGTAAAGCCATCGCGGTACATTGGATGCGAGAAAAAGGTTGGATTAAAGTCCAATCCTAAGCCATTTTCTTTTGCCCAAGTCACCCATGGTTCAAAATGCTTTGGTTCCAGTTCGTTTAAATCCACCCTTTCCTCTGTGTCTAAATAAATAGCATGCAAATTCAATTTGTGTTTTCCTGGAATTAAAGAAAACGCTTTTTCTAAATCTTGACGTAGTTGCTGGGGACTTCGAGCAACGCCTGGATAATTCCCTGTAACTGAAATACCGCCAGAAAGTTCATCCTCACTTAAGAAGCCTCTCACATCATCTCCTTGCCACACATGCATTGAAATTTTGACATCAGCCATTTTTTCCAATACAGCTTCGGTATCTACGTCAATACTGGCATATTTTTCTTTCGCTTCTTCATATTTTTGTGTAATGGTTGTCATAATGAGCTCCTTTTCATAAATGCTTGATAGCGATTTTTTATTGTTGAATCAATTGGATTTGCTTGATAGATTTCCGTGGGAAAAGATGTTTGGATACAAGTACGAGCTGCTGGAATATCTTTAAGTTCACCTGTTGCAATCATCTGCATCAAAAGATTACCTAAAGCAGTTGCTTCCCCAGGTCCCGCTTTCACTGTAACATTAGCAACATCCGCAGTTAGCTGGTTCAACAAACGATTATTGGAACCACCACCGACAACATGTAAAGTTGTAATTTTCCGTTCGATTCCTGTTAATTGAGCTAATTTTTCTAGTTCTACGCTGTAACACAATGCTAAATTATCATAAATACAACGAGCGAGTTCACCAGGGCTTTCAGGAACTATTTGTTGTGTTTCACGGCAATAGGCTTGTAATTCAGTAATCATATTTCCCGGATTTAAAAAACGAGGATCATTTACATCAATAAATTGTTGAAATGCTGGTTCTTTTTCAGCTAAGGCGGCCAATTCAGCATAGCTATATTGGTAGTTTTGGTGCCGTGCCACTTCTTGAATTAGCCACATACCCATAATATTTTTTAAGAAACGAATTGTGTTCTGGGCGCCCCATTCATTCGTGTAATTTTCTTGGAAAGCTTCAGCAGAAATTGTTGTAACAGTCGTTTCAATGCCTAATAAAGACCAAGTACCACTGCTAATGTATGCCCAGTCATCGCCAATGCCTGGCGTACCTAAAATTGCTGAAGCTGTATCATGACTAGCTATCGTAATCAACGTTGCATTTGGTAAATCATAGTCTGGAAAAGCCGCTGTTTGCAGGTCGCCTAAAATCGTGCCCGGCTCTACTAATGTTGGAAATAGTGTTTCATCAATTCCTAGGAAATCCAGTAATTCACTTTCCCATTGTTTCGTTCCAGCATTCAACAGTTGCGTGGTGGAGGCGTTGGTGGCTTCGATGACTGCTTTTCCAGTAAAGACATAACCTAAGTAATCAGGGATTAACAACAATTGGCTGGCTGCAGCCAAACGTTCCTTTTCCTCTACAAATAACTGAAAAATGGTATTAAAAGGTTGAACTTGAATCCCCGTTTGTTGGTACAATTTTTCTAATGAATAGCCTTTTGAAAAATTTGTTACAGCTGCTTCTGTCCGTCCATCTCGATAAGCAATCGGTTCGTCCAAAAGTTGTCCAGATTGATCCAGCAGACAATAGTCAACACCCCAAGTATCAATTCCAATAAAACATTCCTTGATACCTAATTGTTTAACTTTTTGCAGACCAAGCAGTAACTCATGGACTAAACTAGCCATATCCCAACGCTGATACCCATCTTTTTGATGAAAACCATTTTTAAAACGATGAATTTCTTCTATTGTTATCTGACCATTCGCTAAACGTTGACTTTTCATTATGCGACCGCTAGAAGCGCCAATATCAACCGCTAAATAGGTTCGCTTTTCAACTTGTTCTTTTTTCACTTTGTTGATAGTTGTCAATCCTTTCACTATTTTTATTTTTTGTACGTTAGACTAACTTTATGTATTCATCATAAACAAAAAAATAGCGCTTTCACCTCTCACAATTTTGAGATATAATTGTACTATCTTGGTAATTAGGAGGTTCTTATGGATTATTGGGAAAAAGCCGACTACTCTTGGTCAGACGATTCTAAGCGACATATTTTGACACCTAGCAGCAAAAGTCGCACACTTTTTTATTACATACAGGAAATTGGACAGTTTAAAGCCTCGCGCCCTTATTATACGGAGCGGGCACATTTACCATCATACTTAATTAAATTCACGCTAAATGGTACTGGGGAATTACGCTATCGTTATCATACATACAGCTTACAGAGAGGTGATTTATTCTTTATTGACTGTCGGGATTATCAATACTATCAAGCAACCAGCGAAGATCCTTGGGAAATGGACTGGATTCATTTTGAAGGAGGAAATTCTGGTGCTTTTTTCCAAGAATTTATGAAAAATGGTTCACCAGTTTTCTCCACTAATCAGCTTCCAGAAGATAATCCTATTCATTTAATCATTCAGCAATTATTACAATTACAATATTTACAACATGCGCAAACTGATTACCAATCTTCCGTTTTAATTCATCAATTACTGAACGAATTATTGTTGCAAAAGTATCGTCAAGACTTTACCTACGAAACGATTCCATCATTGGTTTTGGAAATGAAAGCTTACATTGATCAACATTTCAAAGAAACAATTTCTTTAGAAGACTTGGCTCAACTCTTTCATTTAAATAAATATCAATTGAACAAAGAGTTCTCCAAATACATTGGATTACCGCCAATTAAATATCAAATTAGTAAAAAAATTTCTTATTCAAAAGATTTACTACGCTATTCTAATCAAACAGTGAAAGAAATTGCTGTAGATGTTGGTTTAGAAAACTATGCCTACTTTAGTCGATTATTTAAAAAGCGAACTGGATTAACTCCTAGTCAATACCGTAAAAGTGGCTTCTAAAAAATCTCTCTATGCCTCCTAAACTCAATATTTTATAGTAAATTACCAAATCTAGTTGATTGAACAACTTATATTTCGCTCAATTGGGGTTGTTAGACAATTTGTATTGAATTAAGAAATTAGATTTGGTAACCACATGACAAGTTCAGGTACATATGTGATTAAAAGTAAAATTGCTAAGATTACCAGATAAAATGGAACTAGTGGTTTCAGCATTTGCTCAGCTTTAACACCCCCAACACTAGCACCAACATATAATCCTGTTCCAACAGGTGGTGTAATTGAACCAACACACAAGTTCATAATCGCAAATAAACCAAAATGAACTGGATCCACTCCAACATTCATAACAATTGGTAAAAAGATTGGCGTAAAAATCAAAATAGCTGGACCAACATCCATAAACATTCCCACAAACAATAGGACAACGTTTACTAATAGTAGAATTAAGTATTTATTGTCTGTGATTCCTAAAATAGCTGTACTGATTGCTTCTGGTATCCCTTTAAAAGCCATCGCAAAAGACATCATTGAAGAAGTTGCCAACAAGAACATAATGGTTCCACTCATCAAGACAGCCTCTTTTAACATTTTAGGTAAATCGTTTATTTTCACTGTTTTGTAGTAAAACATTGAAATCAATAATGAGTATGCGACAGCAATTGCTGATGCTTCAATCGCTGTAAATAACCCCGTCAAAATACCGCCAATAATAATGACAATTAACAATACACTGGGAACCGCTTCTCGCAGAACCTTGCTGACTTCTCCTTTTTTTGCTTTTGCCACAGTAGGATAATTATGACGTTTTGCAATAACATAGGCTACCACCATAATTCCTAACGCCCACAAAGAACCTACCAAATAACCTCCTAAAAATAAAGAAGAAATAGAGGCCCCACCAGCCACCAATGAATACATAATAAACGCTGTACTTGGTGGAATAACCATTCCTGTAGGAGCAGAGGCAATATTTACAGCCGTTGCAAATTTCCGATCATAGCCCTCATTTACTTGTTGCGGAATTAGTACGCCACCAATAGCAGTAGATGCTGCAATTGCAGAGCTAGAAATCGAACCAAATAATGCGTTCCCTAACACATTAGTATGTGCTAGCGCGCCGGGAACACGACCAACAAATAACATAGAAAAATTTACCAACTTTTGGGCAATTCCCCCATTATTCATAATCACGCCAGAAAAAATAAAAAACGGAATTGCTACGAGAGAGAAACTATTTAAACTAGAGACCATTTTTTGAGCTGAGGTAAATGCAGCTGCTTCAAAAGGAATTACTAATAACAATGTTGCAATTGAAGATGCCGCAATGCTCATACCAATTGGCATACCAACTACCAATAAGACTGCAAAAACTACAAATAAGATAATGCCTGCTTCTAAAGCCATATTTTTACTCCTATTCTTTTTCTTCTATAAACGCATTAAGAATCTTTTGATTGCGTGAATAACTCTAGCAAATTCATCAAACTATAAATAAACATCAAAACACCTGCTACTGGAACGGCTAAATAGACATAACCCATAGGAATTGCCAAAGATGGTGAAATTTGTCCTAACGTAATTACTACACCATTCCAACCACCAAATATCATAATCACTCCTGCAAAAAGTAGGAACAACAATTGAACAATAAATTCTAAAAAGCGTTTTTGTTTCCCTTGTAATTTTTCACTTAACAAAGTTACTGCTAAATGTCCTTTTTTTCCAACCACATAAGCAGAAGCTAACATCGCCAGCCAGACCAATGCAAAGCGAACAAATTCTTCTGTTAAGGTACTAGGATTTTTTAACACTGTCCGGGCAAACACTTGGTACAAAACGACCAAAACCATTGCAGCAAGAATGATTGATCCAAGTATTTCTAAAAGTCGATTTAAAAATTTTCTAAAACCTTTCATAATTACCTCCTTAATTAGTCCGCCAACTGGCGAATAGCCTGATACAGTTTGCCATATTCTGAGCTATTCTTGAATGATTCATGCAACGGTTGAACAAGTTTTTGGAATGGTTCACTGTCTACTTGATTGAACACAACGCCATATTCTGCTTGTGCTTTTTTCTTTTCTTCTTCAACAGCTTCTTTAAAGACCGTTTTTTCAAAAGCGGTCGATTCTTTTGCTGCTTCTTCAATCGCTTGTTCTTGTTTCGCTGTCAAACGTTCTTTTGTTCCCTCGTTCATAATCACAATATCCGGCACTCGAGTATGCTCATCATAAGAATAATACTTAGCCACACCACCATGACCGGCTGTATATAAAACGAACTCATTATTCTCTGCACCGTTGATTAGATTAGATTGTAGAGAAGTATATACTTCCGAACTACCCATAGGTACTGGCGAACCCCCTAAAAGTTCTACCATTTTGATGGCGGTTTCACTTTGCATGACCCGAATTTTTTTACCTTTCAAATCATCTGGAGATGTAACAGGCCCTTTGCTCATATAAAAACTTCGTTGACCAGAGTCATAATAAGTTAAACCAACAAATCCTAATTTTTTTGTAGAATCATACACTGGTTGCATTAGCGCTTGATTATCCATTACTTTAAAAAAATGTTTTTCATTATCAAAAATATACGGAATGGCAAATACAGAATAATCTTTAGAAAAACTTTCTAATGCTGATCCACTGACCTTTGCAAAATCAATTGCACCTGTTTGTGTTAATTCAATTAGTTCTGTTTCTCCCCCTAACTGACCATCTGGAAAGTATTCAATTTGAACTTTACCATCTGTTTTTTCCTCTACCAATTCCCCGAATTTCTTCATAGAATCGATAACTGGTTGGCTATTACTAGCATACGCATAGCGCAAGACTACCGTATCATTTGCCGAAGCTTCTGTTTTGCCGCAACCACTTAGCAACTGTAATCCTGCCAATACCATAACTGCTGTAAATAAAACCTTTCTTTTTTTCATGAACTTTTCTCCTTACTTTTCTAGCAATAAGAAACAAGCAATTCAGTCAAACATAGGATTGTTAATGATTGACCATAAGGCATCGCTGTCATTCCAATTGTGCGATAAAAATCTAAATTATCACCCATTCCTGTACCAACTGACACATGTTGTACTTCTCCCGTTTCATCAATCTCATTTAGTAAGCCAGCAATTGCTTTGTTTGCCACTTCTTCATATTCAGAAGAAATATATTTTTTATGAACCGCTTTTAAAATCCCATAAGCGAATCCCGCTGTCGCAGAAGATTCTAAATACGAATTTGAATCATTAATTAATGTATGCCATAAACCAGATTCATCTTGGTATTTCGCTAAAGCTGCCACTTGCGCATTGAGGGTACTTAATAAAAATTCCCGTAAACTATCTCCTTTTGGCAACTCTAAGATTTCAATAATTTCTGGAATAGCAATCGTAATCCAGCAGTTCCCTCTTGCCCACAGTGCTTCCGCATAGTTATGATTTCCCTCAAAAGTCCAACCGTGATACCATAGACCACTTTTTTTATCTTGTAAATATTTAATATGGATTAAAAATTGATGCTTTGCTTCTTCCAAATAATCGAGTCGATTCAACAACTTACCAATTTTTGCCAAAGGTAAGACAGTCATCATTAACGTATCATCCCATAATTGATTTTTATTTTCTGGTCCATATGTCGCATGTTGCAAGCCCCCTTCATTCGTTCGGGGCATTTCTTCCATCACCCATTCCGCCCATTGCTCTAAGTAAGGTATATATTTAGAGTCTTTAGTGTCTTCATATAGATAAGCCATTGTTAAAAGCGGAGCCATCGTATTCACATTCTTAGGCAGCGCGCCTTCTTGCATCCGACCTTCAAACCAGTCGTTAACTACTTGTAAAGCTTTTTCACTTTTAGTATTTCGATAATTCTTATATATACCATACAACCCAACGCCTTGCGGCCAGTTCCAAATCGTCCAACTTTTGTCATCAACTTTTAAACCATCAAAATCTAACAGAAATTCACCTGTGTTATCTTTAATCGTTGTTAAATTTCTAATTAATAAGTCAATCGTTGTTTCTACTGTATCTTTTGGTATGAATTGTTCCTGTTTAATAATCATCGGCAATCAAAACTCCTTTTCCATCCCACCAGCGCAAATGAAACGCTTTCATTTTTTTGTAATTTTAGTTTAGCAAGGAATGTTAGCAAATTATATAGTTAATCTTGACGAATTACTGTCAAAAATTGACTTTTTTTAAAAATTAGATACGGTTTTTACCAATTCAATCAATGAGTAAATAACAAAAAACGGACATCCTTTTTAGGTATGTCCGCTTTTTGTTACTTATTTATGGTTGTTTTCCAATATAAGCTAAAATTCCACCATCGACATATAAGATATGTCCGTTAACAAAGTCAGAAGCGTTAGATGCTAAGAAAACTGCTGGGCCAGCTAAGTCTGCTGGTGTGCCCCAACGATTAGCAGGTGTTCGTCCCAAGATGAATTCGTTAAATGGATGCCCTGGTTCTCTTAATGGCGCCGTCTGTGGCGTTTCAATGTAGCCAGGTCCAATCCCATTACATTGAATATTATATTGTCCATATTCAGAAGCAATATTTTTCGTTAACATTTTTAGTCCGCCTTTTGCTGCCGCGTACGCACTAACTGTTTCACGACCTAGTTCACTCATCATTGAACAGATATTGATAATTTTGCCATGACCCTTTTCAATCATATCTGGAATAACCGCTTTTGCCATAATAAATGGCGCATTCAAGTCAACATCAATCACTTGACGGAACTCTTCTGCTGACATATCCACCATTGGAATTCGTTTAATAATTCCCGCATTATTGACTAAAATATCAATAGAGCCGACTTCTTCTTTAATCTGAGCGACCATCGCTTGAACTTGCTCTTCATCAGTGACATCACACACATAACCACGTGCTTCAATCCCTGCGGCCCGATAATTTTCCAAGCCTTGTTCAACTGATTCAGGAGATAAGTTATTAAAAACAATTGTTGCTCCTGCTTCAGCTAGGGATTTCGCAATCTCAAAGCCAATCCCATAAACAGCACCTGTAATTAACGCTACTTTTCCATCTAATTGAAAATCATTCATTTTAAATTCCATGTTTTCTCCTCTTTCTTTGGTTTATTTTAATTGATCCATTGCAACCATATCCATGTCTGTGTACGTAATATTTTCTCCGCACATGGCCCAAATAAAGGAATAATTACTTGTACCAACCCCAGAATGAATTGACCAGCTTGGTGAAATAGCTGCTTGTTCATTACTCATTACTAAATGTTTCGTTTCGTCTGGTTTACCCATCATGTGGAAAATCCGCGTATCTTCTTCCATATCAAAATAAACATACGCTTCCATACGACGTTCATGTGTATGACAAGGCATTGTATTCCAAGCGCTACCTGGTTCTAAAATGGTGTAGCCCATTTGTAACTGGCAACTTTCACAAACGTTCGGATGAATGTATTGGTAAATTTTACGTTGGTTCAATGTTAATGGATCACCCGTTTCCATTGGGGTAATTTCATCAATACTAATTTTTACGTTGGGATATTTATGATGTGCTGGCACACAACTAATGTAAAATTTCGCTGGATTATCAGGGTTTTCTGAAGAAAAACGAACATGTTTTGTTTCTTTCCCAATATAATAGCCATCTTGTTTTTTCATTGTTTCTTTGGCGCCATCAATTTCAATAAAGCCTGGTCCCCCAATATTAATAACTCCTAGTTCACGACGTTCTAAGAAATAATCAACTCCTAATTCTTTGTCCAAAATAATTTCTAATTCTTCTGTGGTCGGTGTCACACCACCAAAAATCATCCGATCATTATGTGTGTAGGTTAAGCTGATTGCACCTGGAATAAAAACTTTCTCTACTAAAAATTCATCTCTCAATTGTTCTGTTGAATAGTGACGGATATCCGCCGGACTATGTGTATAACGTGTTTCCATATTTTGCATAACTAAAATCTCCTATCTATTTATTTTTCCTGAGCCCGTTGCCAAAAAAGCAAGGACTTCTTTTTGACTAAATTGATTACAATCACCATGGACAGTATGTTTTAACGCACTAGCCGCTGTCGCAAAATCAATGCAGGTTTGTGGATCATAGGCAGCTAATATGCCATGTAAAACCCCACCAGCAAACGCATCACCGGCACCGACACGGTCAACAATCGGTTGTAATCGATGACATTTGGACGTATAATACGCACCTTTGTACCATAGCGTTCCGATTAATTCATTATCTGTCGCTGAGTGTACTTGACGTTTGGTTGAATAAAATACTTGAATGTTGGGATAACGTTCTTGCATTTTTCGGTAGTACCACGTTAATGCGTCTTCAAGTTCTTCCTCTGGTTCTGGAATCTCCAGTAAATAACGAGCATCTAATACCCCAGCTGAACAAATATCAACAAATGGAAGAATGGCCTTCAATGCCACGCTCGCTTCTTTCTGGGACCAAAGTTTCCCTCGATAATTAATGTCAAAACTTACTTGGCACCCTGCTTGCTTCGCTGCTTTAACTAACGCAACCGTCATACTTTGCCAATTTTTTGATAACGCCGCTGTAATCCCTGAAATATGAAAGATCTCTACTCCTGAAAACAGCTCATGTAAGTCCCATTCCATTTCTTCGATTTGAGCAAAGCTTGAATAGGCGCGATCATAGACAACACTGGCTGCTCGTTCTCCTGTACCAGTTTCCAAGTAATACGTTCCTAGACGTGTTCCGCCAGTTCGTACAAATTCCGTTGAAACCCCATAACGACTTAAATGCTTTTTGGCGGCTTCTCCTAATGAATTATCGGGTACTTTACTAGCAAAAGTCACTTGGTGGCCATAGTTCGCTAACGAAATCGCTACATTCGCTTCACCACCGCCGTAATGTACAGCGAAATTTTCTGTTTGTGCTACGCGTATTCCGACAGGCGTAGACAAACGCAACATGATTTCTCCCAATGTTACGACTTTCCCCATGTGCCTACACCCCTTTGATTGCTTGGAATTTTTCCATATAGGCTTGGGCAACCTCACGAACTTTTTCAAAATCCCCAGTTGCTGCTGGCGCTAACAGATTGCCACCAACACCGACGGCCGTCACACCTGCGTCAAACCACTCGGCCATATTTTCCAAACTGACACCACCCGTTGGCATAATATTTAACTGAGGCAATGGCGCTTTAAATGCTGAAATAACACTCGGTCCATAAACACTTCCTGGAAATAGTTTAATAATATCTGCTCCGCTTTTCAGTGCTTCTTTCATTTCTGTGATGGTCATACAGCCTGGCAAGTAAGGAACTTGATATAAATTGCAAATTTTAGCGGTTTCTTCATCGAAGCTTGGACTCACAATATATTCAGCCCCTGCTACAATAGCTAAACGAGCAGTCGTAGCATCCAAAACTGTCCCCGCACCAATGACTACGTCAGGATTCTCTTGGTATAACGCAACTAATTCCTGAATCACTTCTGTTGCTTGAGGAACAGTAAAGGTTAACTCAATCCCCCGCATACCGCCTGCTACAATGGCTTGACTAGCTTTTAGTGCTTCCTCTTTTGTCTTTCCGCGAACCACAGCAATCACGCCAGCATTTTCTAATTTTTTTAAAATTGATACTCGCTTCAACAGACTCCCTCATTTCTTATTTAGAAATATATATTTATTATAAAGAAATTCACAACTTCATTATACAGATAAAAAAAGAAAATGCAAACGTTTTTACAAAAATAAAAAAAGAAAGACAAACAGAAATCCCAATCGACTTTTGTTTGTCTTTCTTTTTCTACTATAATTTCGCTTCAATCGCTGCTTTTGTTGCTAAAAGTGCTTGATTAATCGTCGTTTTATTTTCCTCTGTCAAACGATATTTCGGCATGCTTACACTAAAAGCACCCGCAATTTCGCCATCTTTCATTAAAGATACTCCGCTACAGAAAATATCTTGTTCAATTTCTTCATCATCGTAAGCGACCCCCGTTTGTTGCACTTGTTTTAATTCTTTTTTCAAACGCAAGGGATTGGTAATCGTATTTTCGGTATAGGGAATTAATATCTGCGTGTCTAAATATTGTTGCACTTGTTCTTCCGAAAATTCTGCTAAAACGGCTTTACCCATGGCCGAATTATACAAAGGTCGAGTAATTCCCACTTTCGAGGACATGCGAATCGTTTGATTTTTCGGTTCTAATTTATTGATATACAGAATTTCATTATTATTTAAAATCCCTAAATGAATGGTTTCATCGACCGTATTTTGAAGGTTTTCTAAATAAGGTACCGCAATTTCAGCTAAATCGATTTGCTCCACACTTTGATTCGCATAGCGAATCAATTTTGTTCCTAAGCGGTACGTCTTGTTCGTGTCTTTTTGAACATAGCCAATTAATGTTAAGGTTTCTAAAATTTTGATTGCCGTTGATGCCGTCATTTCGGTATTCTTTGCAATTTCCTGTAAGGTTTGATCGGGTTGTAAACTTAGACAATCCATGATTTTAGCCGCTTTTAACAAGACTGTTCCGTAAGGTTTTGTTTCTTTCATCGAAACCCTCCTTTTCCATATAAGAAATTATATAGAAAAATAAAGAAATTGCAAGAAAAAAAGAACTCGAAGATTCATTCAGTAACGTTTTACTTTCACTTCAGGTCTTTCTCCCAGTCCTATTTCATTCTTATTTTCTTTTCTTTAACTCATCAGAAACATCTGCATCCTTAGGAATTAAAAGATACTCACTGACTTCTGTGGTTTCATTAAATACAACATATAATTTTTGTTCTTCATCGAAATCGCCCAAATCAATCGCTACGTAATTGGGACAAACTTCTGAGATACCATGAAACATTTGACTAAAGATTTTTTTCGTCATCCCCACATTACGATGCTGCTCTTCTGCTTTTTCCACCGCACTTTGTAACGTATATCCTTCATCTAAAAAACGCTTGATCCAATGCACTTTGACGACTGTATGTAACCGATATTTCCGTGGACCGTTTGCGTCTTTCGCAATGGAAGAAATATACCCTTTTTCTTCCCAATAACGAAGTTGACGTGGCGAAACTTCAGCAATTTCACTTAGTTCACTAATTCCTATCAACAAATTTTCTTCATTTAACAAACGCTGAATCATTTTTGACCACATTAGTTTAACTTCCTTTCCCTTATCCTTTCCTTAATTGTAGTTTTTTTTACACCTTTGTCAAGTAAGTTGACAAAGATTCTAATTAGTTGTAAAGTAGTTAATGCAATTTAATTTGAAACTTACAGAAAAAGGAGCGATATATGTGACTTCACAACAACCTGTGGATATTCACGGAAAACCTTATAACCGGTCGTTACTAGTCGGTGTTTTACTAATCGGAACATTTTGTACGATTTTAAACCAAACGCTTTTAACGACGGCCTTACCTACATTAATGAAAGAATTTGATATCTCAGCTTCAAGTGTACAGTGGCTAACCACTGGATTCCTACTTGTGAACGGCATTATGATTCCCATCAGTGCTTGGTTGATTAACAAATTTAGTTCAAAAAAATTATACATAACAGCGATGTCAACGTTCTTAATCGGAACCATCATCTGTTTTGTAGCTCAAGACTTCGGCATGTTATTGACTGGACGCCTTGTTCAAGCCGCAGGGGTCGGCGTATCTATGCCTCTTTTACAAACAATTATGCTTTCAATTTTCCCGCCTGAAAAACGTGGCGCTGCCATGGGCACAACGGGAATTGTTATCGGATTAGCGCCCGCTTTAGGTCCAACATTATCTGGTTGGATTATTGATTCTTATACATGGCGTGACCTTTTTGGGATGGTCATTCCAATTGTCGTTTTAGTCCTAATTTTAGCTTCATTTTTAATGAAAAATGTCATCCAATTATCTAATCCAAGTATCGATGTCTTATCGGTCATTCTTTCTACTCTCGGCTTTGGTAGCTTACTTTACGGCTTCTCAAGCGTTGGTGATAAAGGTTGGGGTAGCCCACAAGTCTATGGATTCTTAATTGTTGGTGCGATTGTTTTATGTCTTTTTACATATCGACAATTGCATTTAGAACAACCTTTCTTAGAACTACGCGTTTTTAAATCAAAAGTCTTTACTGTTGCAGCCATTTTATCTGGCGTAACCAACATGGCAATGATTGGTGCCGAAATGGTTTTACCTTTGTATATCCAAAATATTCGTGGCGAATCTGCCTTCCATTCAGGGTTAATGCTTTTACCAGGAGCGTTAGTCATGGGACTTATGATGCCAGTAACGGGTCGCATTTTTGATAAAATTGGTGCCCGTCGTCTTGCGATTACTGGGATGTTTATTTTAACAGCTGCAACGTTACCGTTTGCTTTCTTAACAAAAGCAACACCTATTATTTATATCATTGTCCTATATGCGATTCGGATGTTTGGTATTTCGATGGTCATGATGCCTGTGACAACTTCTGGCATGAATGCTTTACCAATGAATTTATTAAGTCACGGAACTGCTGTAAACAACACCTTCCGACAAGTAGCCAGCTCAATTGGAACAGCTGTTTTGATTAGTGTTTTAACAAATGTTACCAAAGACGGCTTACCTGCATCGGACTTATTAAAAACAGCCCCACTCACTTATCGCGACCAAGCAACAAACGCAACACTAAACGGTTATCACGCAGCCTTCTTCGTGGCAACAATCTTTGGCGTTCTCGGCTTGGCGATTACTTTCTTCTTAAATAAAAAAGAAGCGATGCCTGTTAAGGAAGTAGGTGCAATGAAATAATGATTATTTTCCTTTTAATCCTTTGCGTGTTAGGCTTTGCCTATACGAATGTATTTGGCCGAAAAGTTTGGCATAAATGCTGTATGGTTATTTTTGGTTTAGGGTTCTTAGCTTCGTTAAGTCTTATCGTTTTAAACGATAAAGATCATTTTGGTATGACCGAAGTTACTCAGGACAAAACGTTTGAACTAAAAAGCAGTAGTTCAAGCAAAGATGGCCCCAACATGTTATTGTACCAGCCGTTGGGCGATGGTTCCGAAAAAGTTTATTTATATAACACACCAGATAAAAAGAAACTACAAAAAACAGGAACGGAAAACGTCACAAACACGGTTCAAAAAGATGCTCAAAAAGCCACATTAGTCCAAAAAACGACGAAATGGTCCTATCAAGAGTCTTGGGCCAAAACACTATTTGGCCTTGCTGACAACGATAACCAATTTGCAAAACAAGAAAACACCTTCAACGTTGCTAGTGACTGGCTAGTTTTAAGTGCTGATCAAGCCAAAAAATTAGGCGAATATATGGAACAACATGCCGCTGATATCAAAAAAGAAGGGACTGAAACAGTTGGCAAAAAAATGATGGCTGCTATGATGGCGAATCCATCAATGTCCCAAGAAGAACAAGCGAAACTCACCGAACAATATACCAAAGAGTTTCAACAAGAATTGATTCAGAAAATTCTTAGTGACATGAAATAAAAAAGCGAGCTTGATAGGATCATCAAACAAGATGTGACTACCAAGCTCTTCTTTTTAATTATAAATCGCTTTAATCGGATCCATCCTCGAGGCACCAATGGCTGGAATAATTCCGAAAAAGATACCTGTGAAGACCGAAACCAATGTTGAAATGGCAAAGATGGACGGCGTAATAATTGGCGTAATCGAAATATACCCACCGACCACAGTTGCCAATAAGTAGCCGCAGCCGACACCAATCAAACCACCAATCAATGTGATAAACGCTGCTTCCATTAAAAATTGGAATAAAATGACTCGTGGTTTAGCACCAATGGCCCGACGAATCCCGATTTCTCGTTTCCGTTCCGTGACAGACACATACATGATGTTCATGACGCCAATTCCCCCGACTAATAGGGAGATTGCAGTAATTGCCATCAGAAACATTGTCATACCCGTGACCATTTCTTCCATTTGTTGTTGGAGTTGTTGGTCTTGGTCGTTTTCTTTAAACGTTCCTTTCACTTCAGGATGATTTTCACTTAAAATGGTGATTGCCTGTCCTAAAATTGCTTCACGGTCCGCTCCCTCACGAACCTTAATATTGATGCCACTAATTGCTTTTGTTTTTGCTAATTTATTGTATGATTCTCGAGAAACAAAACTGCTCATAGCAGTTGCCCAATCATCGTTCATACCCAAACTATCTAAATCTTTTGGTGCTAAAATACCAATCACCTTGTACATATAACCACCAATTGAAACAGCTTTTCCAATGAGTTGGCTAGGATCATCAAGCCGAATTTGCGTTTCAAAGATATCATGATTTAAGACAATCGCATCTGTATTTGCATCGCTCGGTTGAAAATCACGACCATATAAAATATCATTCTGCCCTTTAGTCGACGTAATGGATAAATTTGCTTGCGCCCCAAAATAATCCATTGGTACAAACAAATTGTCTCCCCCCCCCATCATTGATTCACCATATTGAGGATAAATACTTTCAATTCCTTGAATGTCTTGTAATTTTTTCAAGTCCACTCGGCTAAACGTATAATCTGGCTCTTCATAGGACATAAAATTGTCACTGCTACCATCCGACATTGTATAATGAATCTTCAAAACATCCGCGTTCACTGCACTGGATGCCTTCACAACTTGACGTTTCATCCCTTCACCTAGCGCAGAAATCGTTACGACTGATGTAATCCCAATAATAATCCCGACCATCGTTAAAAATACCCGCAACTTATGTGCCTTTAAGCTTAAAAAAGTACTAACAAATAAATTAGCAATCATCTAATCACCTCTTCTTCCAAAAAGCGACCATCTTTCATATGAATCACTCGTGAGGCATATTTTTTCATATCTTCATCATGTGTCACCATGACAATTGTTTTGCCCTGTTCATTCAATTCTTTCAATAATTCCATAATTTCTGTACCCGTTTCACTATCCAATGCCCCAGTCGGTTCATCAGCCATAATCAATAATGGATCATTCACCAAGGAACGAGCAATGGCTACTCTTTGTTGCTGTCCTCCAGAAAGTTCAGTAACTTTTGATTTGGCTTTTGTTTCCAAACCGACAATTTTTAGGTATTTTTCAGCAATCGCTTTTTTCTCAGCGCGGCTTTTTTTCCCTTCATAAACACAGGGCAATTGAACATTTTGACTAACATTTAAAGAATTAATCAAGAAAAATTGTTGAAAAATAAATCCTAGATATTCATTGCGAAAGGCTGATTTTTTATTTTCAGACAATTTTGAAACATCTGTTCCTGAGAAATGATAACTTCCGTCTGTTAAGCGATCCAAGAAACCAATAATGTTCATCAGCGTTGTCTTACCGCTACCGGACTTCCCCATGATTAAAATGAACTCTCCTTGATGGATAGTCAAGTTCAATTCTTTTAAAACATGTAGTTTTTCCTTACCTACTGGATAGAACTTGTTAATGCCCCGCAATTCAATGAGGGGTTGATTTGTATTGTTTGCTTCCACCATCAAGCCCTCCTATTTCGACGCATCAGTCATTGATTCGTTGGTTGCTGATTCATCAGAAGCAATCGCTGCATCTGATTCCACAATATCACCGACTTTTACTGGTTTTTTTGAAGAAATAACCACTCGGTCGGCTGATTCTAAGCCAGATTCAATCGCCATTTTGTCGCCATTTTCTTGCCCGACTTGGACATCACGACGAATGATGGTTCCAAAATCATTCACTAAAACGTAGGCCTGTTCACCCTCTTTTTGAATCGCTTTTTTCGGTAACTCAATCGCCCCTAAATCGCCTAAATCAATGGTTGCTTGCATATGGTAACCATTTTTGACTTTGTCTAAATTGGCCAACGCAATTTTGACGCTATAACTAGACATCGTCGTGCCGCCCTCTGGATTGCCACTCGCGGCATCGCTGTTGCCTTCAGGAGGATTATCATCGATATAAGAAATTGAGCCATCCACAACCACATTGTTGGAAACAGAAGTTAGTTTAGCTTTTTGCCCAACACTAATTTTAGTCAAGTCCTTTTCATTCACTTTCCCAGCTAAATAAAGATCTTCTGAAGTTAACCGTAAAATCGGTGAATTGGCATCTTTTACTTCTGGAATTGATACGCGACCTTTGAAATTAGCCTTTGTGGAAATATATTGCTTCGCTCCTAAATCCGCTAAGGTTTCATTGGTAAAGGTAATCTCTTCATCTACCGCATCGACTTCTGTTTGATATTGTTCATTTAAATCATCACCAGATATCGTGCGGTCTTCTTCTTTAGTTTTATTAAATTTATCAATGGCCCGATTCCACTTATTATAGATATTCGCCCGCTTCGTTTCTAATTTGGCTAAGCTATTTTGTTGTGCCTCAATTTCTTTTGTGACCGCCTCATCTTCATAAGTAAATAATTCTGTGCCTGCATCTACGACATCGCCGTTTTTCACCTTAATCTCTGGATCCTTTGTTATTTTTTGATCGCGCGCAAAGGCTTCCATTTGTTCCGGTTGGATGACACCGTTAATATAAATTTGTTGCAAGTCGGGAACGTCAAAATAGTCAATTCCCCAGTCATCTTTAGGCGCTTGCTTGACAGCTACTTGTTGTGCATTTTTATTTAACGCATTCACAGTTACGATGCCCCCAACCGCAATTACCGCAACTGCCCCCAATATAATTATCGTTTTCTTCTTCATTTTCTTCGTTTCATCTCCTCATTCTGTCTATTTTCCCCAACAAACTAAATTGCTCGGTCGTTCACTTATAACTATTTAACCATGCTTGAATTCAAGAAACAAGGGCATTTCTCTAGGCCTTTAGTCTGATTTATTTCATTTTTGTTCATTTTTTTATTTATTTCACGACAATAAATAACCATTGTTGGGTCTTTGTATTTCAACAATCTAAAAAGGTTATTTTTATGTTATTTATAACTAAACTATGCGCAATCGAGATTTTTTGCTTCTTTTTTTATTTAAGGTACACTAGAAGAAACAATTGAAAGTGAGGGCTTGCCATGAAAGTCATTATTTTTGGCGGTAGCGGTTTTTTAGGTCAACAAATCGCAAAAATTTTAGTCCAACGCCAACATCAAGTCATCAGTGTTTCACGTCATGGAAAGCCTGCCACGCTCTCCGCATCTTGGAGCCACCAAGTGCAGTGGGTATGCTCCGATGTTACTCGTGACACGAATTGGCAAGAACAAGTCCAGCGTGCTGACTGGGTCATTGATACAGTAGGTATTTTATTTGAAAATCCACGAAAAAAGAAAACCTATCAACGGCTAATTCTGACGCCAGTGAAAAAAATCAGCTCTTTTTTAGCACAACAAAAAAAGCCAGCTAAGTTTTTATTTATTTCAGCCAATACTGTTCCTTTCCCTTTGAGAAAATATATGGATGCCAAATTGGCAGCGGAGGAACTAATCCACCAAGAAGTCGCCGAAGCAGTGATTTTTTATCCTAGTTTACTTGTAGGTCAAGAACGTACCGGCACCATACTTTTTAGTAAATGTATTTATTTTTTTAAGAAAATTCCCTTTTTAAAGAACTTATTTATTGGCTATGATCCTGTGTCTGTGGCAGAAATGGCACAAGAAATTGTTCACGTTTTAGAAGGCGGCAATTCTATTTACACACACAGAAGGACCCGTTAACAAGTTATCTCCCAATCGTCTCTGTCTAGAGGCGGTTTTTTTGTGTTACAATACAACTGTTCGAAGGAGAGAAGAAGCATGAAAAAAATTGCCATTATTGGCGGCGGCATTATCGGAATGACGTTAGCTAATTATTTAGATCCACAAAAATTTGATATTACCGTTTATGATGAAGGGCTCGGCCAAGCGACTAAAGCGAGCGCCGGGATTATTTCCCCTTGGCTATCCAAACGTCGGAATAAGAAATGGTACCAATTAGCGCGAGAGGGCGCTGCCCTATTTCCAAAGCTAGTCAAAGATTTTCAGCTGACGGAGGATATTTATCGTCAATCAGGGACAGTCATTTTGCGTCCGGCAGCTGCTTTGGCAGACTTAGCCCATTTGGCAGAAGAGCGTAAGCAAACTGCACCTGAAATCGGAGAAATCACGATGTTGTCAGCGGTTCAAACAGCGAAGTTCTTACCGCTACTTAAGGAAACTCCCTCACTTTTTATTTCTGGCGGCGGTCGCCTAGATGGACCAGCTTATCTAAACCATCTTCAGAAACGCGCCGAAGCTAAAGGGGTCACTTTTTGCTCACAACGGGCGCACTTTCGACAACTGAATCAAGGGTGGGAAATTGTCACAAATTCAGAAAAAAAGAGCGTTGATTTTCTCGCTTTAACACCTGGTCCTCATTTAAAGGAATTACTCGCTACTTTAAATTTATCTGTGGACATTCGTCCCCAAAAAGGACAATTATTAGTTTTCGAGACCCCTTTTACAAACAGTCAGCAATGGCCTGTTGCTATGTTAGATGGCGAAGCCGATTTAATTCCTTTTAATCAAGGAAAAATTTTATTAGGTGCCACCCACGAAAATGAACAAGCCTGGGATTTAGAAGAGACTGTTAGCGCTTTTCAACAACTAACTTCTGGGACTGCGCCATTTCTAAAAGAAGCAGATCAGCTTTTTAAGCAACCCATGCATTACCGTGTCGGTACACGTGCTTATACATCTGATTTCGCTCCGTTTTTTGGTCCTTTGCCAGAAATGCCCCACCTTGTGGTTGCTAGCGGACTTGGTTCATCAGGACTCACTACTGGCCCATTCATTGGTTACCAATTAGCTGAATACTTCAATACAGGTGCCTTCAAAGGAGAGCTTTATCAAAAACCACTTAGTCAATATGTAAAAAACAACCCCTCACTTTAATCAGTGAGCGGTTGTTTTTTTCTTTAATTAAGAAATGTGAAGTATCTTGGTAGAAGGATTTTGTTATTATGCTACTTGTGGTCGCGCATAGCGTTCTACGTTTTGTTTAATATTTTTAACCGTTTCTGGATCTTCAATGCCCGTTACTTCAGCGATCACTGTATCAACACTTTCTTGGTCAAGCATTTCCTGTAATTGACGGCTTTGTTCATCTTCTGGATCATGATAATTAAAGACAATACCAATCATTGCTAATAAATGCGGCGACACTAGATTGCGTTCCTGTAATTCACGGATTGGTCGAATAAACCGTTCTTGCGCACCTAATTTTCTGATTGGTGTCCGTGCTACACGTGTAATAGCATCTGAAATATATTTATTTTGGAAACGTTGAATAATTTTTTCAATATAGGCTGCATGTTCTTGTTCATCAAAATTCCATTTGGCCACTAAAAGTTTACCGGTTTCCTGCAAAACTGATTTGAGTTGCGCTACCACTAAGGCGTCCTGCATCGCTTCGTCAATGGTTTGATAGCCTAACAACGCCCCTGTATAGGCAACTGTAGCATGGCCAGTGTTTACACTAAATAATTTTCGTTCAATATACGGCTCTAAATCAGCAACGTAATGAACGCCTTCTAACTGAATCTCTTTGGCTTTTCGGTTGGTATCATCAATGACCCATTCACAAAAAGGCTCAACTTGAACAAAAAGTGGATCTTCATGTTTTTGTAATGGAACAATCCGATCAACTGCCGCATCAGGAAAACCAATCCATTGTTCAGCATAAGCTGGGTTTTTCAAATATTTGGCCACTTCTTCTGCTAAAAAGGTTGAACCACCAATCATATTTTCACAAGCGATAATATCCAGCGGCTTTTGACAATTTGCTTCAGCACGTGCATCAATTCCTTGGGCAATTAATTCAGCAATTCTTGGTAAAATATTGGGACCAATCGCCGTCGTGACTAAATCAGCTTCCGCAATTGCTTCTACTACTTTTTCTGGTTCTGTCATGTTATTTAACCCGGTCACATTTTCAACGTTAATTTGTTGATGTGAGGCATCGGCCAATTCAATTGTATAACTTTTACGTTCTTTTAACGCTTGAATGATGGTTTCATTAACATCCACAAACGTAATATGAAACCCGTTTTTAGCTAAAATTTCGCCGATAAAGCCGCGTCCAATATTTCCTGCTCCAAAATGTACTGCGTTCATTCTTATTCTCTCCTTTAAGCAATGGCTAAATTTTCTGTTATTTCTTCTTTACTTAATGCGTCGGCAAGTTGCACCACGTTATCCATATCACTACAATAAAGTGCAATTTGTTGGACTAATTGCAAATGTTCTTCACCGACTCCGGCAATCCCAAATAATACGGTAGCAATTTTTTCATCTTCTTCGGTGCCAAAATTAACGCCTTCTGGGACTTGCACTACACAGATTCCTGATTTTTTCACTAATTTTTTGGCTTCTTCTGTTCCATGAGGAATGGCAATAAAATTCCCCATATAAACAGATAGCAATTGGTCTCTTTCAATCATTGCTTCGATATAAGCGGGCTCAACACAGCCTGCCTCGACTAGTTTTTCGCCGCAAAAGCGAATAGCTTCTTCTTTTGTATTAAACTGTTGATTTAATTCAATTGAAATATTCGTAAGATTTTCCATTGTTTTCTTCCTCTCTAGGCACTTTCTTTTAAGAGCGAAACCACTGTTTCATATTTTTGGGGATTAACCATACTTTTTACTGATAAGTGTGTCGCTTTCGGTGCTTTTTTACGGGCTTGTTCCGTTAGTTCAGCTTTTGTGACAATTAAAGCCTGTGTTTGTTGAGTTAATTCATTAATATTAATTTTTCGAATCGGCATTGAAATTTTCTCTTTATCTAAAATTTCTTCTAAGACTTTCATTCCCATCGTTGCTGACCCGACACGGTCATCGTGAACCAAAAGAATTTCATTGACATTTGCTAAATCTCCCTCAATTTCAGAAGCAGGTGTTGCTTTGAAGGCTGTTGGTTGTGCGTCGTTTTTTTCTTTGGTACCTGATAGTTCAGCCACAATTTCATCATAACGTGGTGAGTTCAAGAAGTTTTCAACTGCTACAAAGGTTGCATTAGGTGCTTTCTGTTTGGCCCGTTCTTGCAATTCCGCTTGTGTGACAATCAATGTATTTCCCTCATCGGTCAAATTATTAATGGCCCGATTCGTCACAGTTTGTACTAAACCAGCCTCTTGGACCTTTTTCCGTAAGATAGACGCACCCATTGCACTAGAGCCCATCCCAGCATCACAAGCAAAAATAATTTGTTGAATTCCTGACAATGAAGCACTACCATTTGTGACAGTTAATCCTTTTGATGCTGCTTTAGCAGCTTGGGTTTCTTTCACTTTTTGGGCAAATTCATCACTTTCTTCTTTCGCATCTGCTTTTAAAATGACTGCGGATACTGCAAAGGAAACAGCAGTTGCTGCCAAAACACCTAAAATAACTGGTAAGTAAGAACCCATTGGTGTCATCGCTAAAATAGCTATAATGGAGCCTGGTGAAGCGGGCGCACGTAAACCAGCATCTAACGTTTGGAAAACCAAACTACCTGTCGCGCCACCTGCAATAACCGATAAGAATAATAACGGTTTCATCATTACATATGGGAAGTAAATTTCGTGGATACCACCAAGGAAATGAATAATTATTGCTCCCGGCGCAGAAGATTTTGCCGCACCTTTTCCAAAAAACATAAATGCTAATAAGACACCTAACCCAGGACCAGGGTTTGCTTCTAATAGGAAAAGAATTGATTTGCCAGCCGATAAGACTTGTTCTGTCCCTAGGGGTGTTAAAATGCCATGATTAATCGCATTGTTTAAAAAGAGCACTTTTGCCGGTTCAATAAAAATACTCGTTAATGGAATCAAATGAGCATTTAAAATGATTTCCACACCACGTGCCATTGCAGCAGTCAGCGCATCGACAATTGGGCCAATCGCTGAAAAACCAAGTAAAGCTAACGCAAAACCAATCAATCCAGCTGAAAAATTGTTTACTAACATTTCAAAACCAGCTTTAATCCGATGTTGGAAATACTGATCAAATTTCTTAATTGTAAAGCCACCAAGTGGACCCATAATCATGGCACCTAGCATCATCGGAATATCGGTTCCCACAATCACGCCCATTGTCGCAATTGCGCCAACTACGGCACCGCGATCACCTGCAATTACTTTCCCACCAGTGTAGCCAATTAATAATGGAATTAAATAGGTCAACATTGGACCAACCATCGTGGCAAAGGCTTTATTTGGGAGATATCCATCTGGGATAAATAGCGCTGTCAAAACGCCCCACGCAATCAACGCCCCGATATTGGGCATCACCATGCTAGATAAGGTACTGCCAAGTCTTTGGACTTTTGCTTTAATTGATACTTTATTTTTTTCTGGTACTTGTTCCATTTTTATTCCCCTTCTCTCAAGTAACTTTTCTTGTTGACTAAATTGTATCCGCTTTCCAAAGCTGAAAAAAGTCGTACTTTGGCACAAACCATTGTGCCAAAAGTTGAAAGAAAAAAGCACGTGTTCTCTAGTTACGAAAACCAGAAAACACGTGCTTATTCCATTTCTAATAATTTCAATAATAAACGAACAACTTTTTATGCTATACTCAAATTGGCGACTTGCCTCGAAAGGAGGTGCATCACATATACGAGATTGTCACAAAAATTCTTGTGCCGATTTTTGTCGGGATTGTCCTGAAACTTGTAACCATTTGGTTGGAAAAACAGAACGAGGAATAAACAAGTTGCTTCCAACCGCTGCTGTCTAAACAGCAAAAAAAGACACCCTACCACAATAGGGTGTCTTTTTAGTGCATCCATGCACGACTTTGTCACAAGTTACTTTAAATTTATCATAGGGCCTATTTTTTGTCAAGGAATCTTCTTATCTTTTTTGTTTAATCTCTTAAATAAAAATATTTTAATTTTTATTATAAAATTATTTAAATAATTATTGAACATTTTAGAATGAATTGATTTTTTACTACCAATTTTTTTCAGACGTAACTTTAGGCTTGAGCCAGAATTTTTTGCGCTTCATCTATTGTTCGACAATCACTGAGCCGCTGAATTTTTTCGAGATCTGAACAGAAAAAAGCTAATTCTTGAAGCATGCTTAGTTGCCGTTGACTTTTTAGAGCAACGACAAATAACAAAGTAGCTATTTTTCGATCTGCTTCCGTACCAAAGTTGACCCCATCAGGCACTTGAATAAAGCAAATCCCTTCTTTTAAAACTTGTTCATCTTGTCCTTCCGCATGAGGCAATGCCACGAAGTTACCGATATACACACTGACTTTTTGTTGACGTTGATACATTGCTTTGACATAGTCAGGCGTGACCAACTGATTTTTTAGCAGTAATTCACCAGAAGCTGCAAGTGCTTCCTCCCAACTAGCATACGATTGATTCAACATTATTTGCTCCGCTGTAATTTCAAACATCTCTCAACACCTAGCCTTTCATTTCTTCAATTAATAATGACGAAAGCAACTGATAAACAATGGCTTCATTTCCTGAATGAAAAATTTCTGTATTTAAATCATTCATAATAATCGCACCACTGATTTTTCCTAAAATTTTCCCGATTGTTTCATCAATCGGCATCGGCGCTAGCATGAGTAACATACGTTGTAACTGCATCGGCTTTTTATCCATCCCTTCAATCATAAGTGGCTGGGCCAGATTAAAAATACAAAAAACAGGCTGTGTCACTGCTGTACTTGAGGTATGGAATAAGGCCATTTCCGTCTGAGGAATCCCAATAGGCGCTTGCTCGTAACGTTTCATCAATTGCTGACAGACGATTGCACTATCGGTGATTAAATCTGCGGAAAGTTGCGCGAGAGCTTGTTGAACGGTTTCTGCTAAATCCGCTTGATTATTTAAATCTGCTATGAAAAATGTTTCTAATAGTTTACTAATTTCTTCCATGAAAGCGACCACTGTTTCGTAGCTTTCTTCGCCACCTATTTTTTTCACAGGCGCTTTCCTAAGCGAGCGTTTTTCGTGACTAATCCGCTTAAACTCTTCTTTCAATTGGCGGATTTCATCGTCTAAAAGTAACGGTGAGATCAATTTATATTTACCGTTGTATCCTGGTAATAACGAAGTGGAAATCACTAAGTCATAGTTTTCCTCAACATTCACCTTACCTAAATCCGCAATCCGAAAAAAATGAATCTGGTTGATAAAAGGAAAGTAGCGCCGTAATCGCATTTCCAGCATACTTGTCGAAGCCAAACCGCTAGGAGAAAAACCAGCAATATCAACTTCCATAATTTTGGGACTCCGTTCTAAAGAATTGGCAAAATGAAGTACCATGTAGGCAATTTCCTCTTCCGATAAATTCTTTTGCGGAAAAATTTGCGGCAACGCTTGGCGTAAAGCCGCAGCTATTTCTTGATATTGATTCATAATCCGTTCTAAAATGGGATTCGTTAAATCTTCTTCTTGTAAAACTGCCCGAGAAAAAACACCTGATAAATGCGTCAACAACATTTTATACAAATTGGTATCTTCGAAAAAATTAACTTCCGTTTCTTGACTTACTGCTTCAATCAGTTGTTTCACTGCATAAGCCAGCTGAGTGTCAAAATGTTCATCAAAAAAATCTTCATCAAAAGAATTAGAAAAATCACTTAATAAGCTAGCAAAAAAAACAATCTCACTGACAGCGTATAGTTGTTTCGTTTCAGCAGCAACTTTTGAAAAAAGTCGTTTAGAACAATTTAGAAAGGCCTTATTCATCTGCCCAGTATAGGTCTCATCAGCTAAATAAAAACCTGCAGTGACCCGATCCATCGCAATTGTTAACATTAAAATCAAATGTTGTAATTTGCGATCACTTAATGCTGGAAATAAAGTTTCTACTTCTGGCTGAACAATTTTTTGTGCAAATGCTAAATGTTCTGCATGAATAAACTGAAAGAAAAAATGGTCGCTTGTTGTTAATTCGGTAAAATGAAAAAATTGGTACTCATTAATTTCCATACTTAGAATATTCGCCATTAGAAGACGGCGATATTTTTCAGAACCAGTCACTTCATAACCTTGATTCCGAGAAATCGTTAACGGAATCCGAGCAATCCGTGTTTCTAATTGTTTAATATCGGCATAAAAAGTCGTATTACTAATACAATACGTTTCCAGAAAATAATGCATAGAGACTGGCTCTTTTGTTTGAAGTAATGTCAATAAAATCGCATGTTGCCGCGCCAAAGTAGAAAGTTCCTGTGTCTCTTCTCCTAAAATAGCAGCCTGAATTTCCGTCATCGCTGCTTCATCTGCTTGAATCGTAAAGCGCCCACGAGCTACTTTTTCCAACGTCGCGCCCATCGATGCTAGCGAGGTTTCTAAATTTTCTAATTCACGATATACCGTCCGGCGGCTAACCTTTAACAAATTCATCATGCGGTTTACTGAAACGGGGGTAGGACTATTCACTAATTCCGTTAATAGAACAGTTTCTCTTGTCGTTAAAAACATCTATCAGCTCCTCCTTCCAGCCATTCTTGATACTCTTTCTTATTCAAAAAACTAGTAACTACGTATAAATTTTGTTGCGTTAGATCTAAATGATAGGCTTGCGCCAGTTCACGAGTCACTACGTAGGTTGTCTCCTTGGTAAAAAAGACTGTTTCCAGTGGTTCTTTAGATACTTCAATCGCGACTCCTTGTTTCGCCGCTTGTTGCCGCAATAATTCCATTCCCATTGTTTGCGATCCTCGAACATTCTCGGCATATAAAAAAACAAGCTTCTGTATTTGTTTGGTCGGGTTCGTTCCAGTAGACTCTGAACCAAGTGAAGATTGCTCTTGAGAAGAAGCAGTCAGTTTGGCTAAAACTTGCGGGTAATAGGATTTAATTTCTAAAAAATTTTGAACACTCACCATATCCTTTTCTGGGACGTACTTTTGTGCTGACTGTTTCAATTCTGCTTGAATGACCACTAATGTCTTAGGCTGCCACTTCATCTGATGAACGGACTGGTAAGTCACAGGCATCTCCAAGTTCACAGCTTTTAATTGTCGGCTTAGCAAACTAGCCCCCATGGCACTTGAGCCCATTCCTGCATCACAAACAAATAAAATTTGCTGATAGTTAGGTGTGACTGTTTCCACTTGGTCTTCCTCCTTC